>Ga0209367_1000356_pt1 | contig 42802 bp, 24 predicted proteins | sample WorMetLIZISLAND2_FD_187412 | JGI IMG/M metagenome (GOLD analysis project Ga0209367, IMG submission 187412) | Marine gutless worms symbiont microbial communities from Max Planck institute for Marine Microbiology, Germany - Olavius geniculatus... ... | reverse complement strand
AAAGCAAATAGAAACACATTTTTCAACAATAACTGACGTCATTGCTAGCATAGAAATCTATTAGCCTGTCATCTAAATAATATTTATTTACAGTAGTGATGGAAAGGCAACTACTGTTTGGTTATTTGAATTCATTTGATTGTCAAATGACCGCAATTTAACGGAATATTGAAACTGTTGCTTCACAGAATTCAGTAAATGAAATAAATTTACGCATGTGCGTTAATTTATTTAACGCGCGTTAATTTATTAACGCGTTAATTAACGCCTTAATTTGACAGCTCTAAAAAGGCATCCACTTTCCAAAAAATATCGCTCTACTGTCTGACATCGTCTGACTTGTGAGGCTCGTGTTTTTGTGGGATCTCTGTTCAACCGAAAATGCAGTTAACGTGCATATAGATTCCCGTCTGGCCCAATGCCCGGTCCTTTCAGGTCATCGGCGGATCACCATTGCAGAGTCCACTCACCCGCACTTCCCAGAGACCGCTGGTTCACGAGTAGACCTAGTGTAAGCCTTCATTTGCGCAATCTGCCGGCATCGTATCCATGGAAACAATTCAAGAAAAATCGTCTCTCTGATATCCCTGCTTTTAGAGGTTGTGTCCCTTGCGTCAGCTGCATCCGATTCCGTTGCGTTCGTTGCGTACTAGCTTGCGTCGTTTTCTTGCGTCGGCTGCGTGCTTCGCAAGTACGTACGTTATGTCAGATCATGGAGACGATGCTTAAGCCTCCATTTGCGCAATCTGGTTTTCGGCTGAGCGCCCGTGCAGGCGACTGGATCTATGTAAATGTCGCGCGGAACCGAACTGGTCGCGACGTCGTCGTCGCCGTTTCGGTCCAATCGTTGTCATATGCGGATGAACCGGCCTTAGCTATCAGTGACCGGTGTAATTGGGGCGGATGTAGAAATCGCAATCGCATCAATTGGTGCCGCCAGTTCGACGTCGGGTGCTATATATTATACGTCAGACAGGGTAATCCATTCATAACGATAACGGTATTCGTTTTAATAGGACGGTAGGCATTTGTCCAATAATGATGGCGTTTCATTCCAACACCGTCCGCTGAAGATATGAACACTGCCGTGTATTTATGTTCATTTATTAATGCAACTTGTCAAGCAGAAGAGCGTTCAAGACGCAACGAGCATGAAGCAAAAACTGGGGCGTAAACACTGAACGGGCACACTGCGCGATGCACTAGCCCTATATCTGTGATCTGGCAGTGTAAACTGGTGTCTGGATAGGGGATAAGGAAACGGAGATCAGCGCCGTCCGACGGGCCTTGTGCGTGCTGATATACTTTACTTCACATATTCAATTTCTGCATAATAATAAATCTCCGGTAATAATAGGCACGAGTTTTGTAATGATGGAACCAGTGCGAGGGTTAATCGGGTGAGTTCGCTTGGTTTATTTGATGAACGCGGAACGGTTCCAGTTGGTCGCCGTCCGCTTCGTCGGTTGGTCCGCACGAACAGACAGCAGCTGCTACAGTAGCTGGAATGTATTGTCCGCTTCCGCCGTCGCAATATAGGTTCTTACTCCTACTGCTATACTCAGCCTTTGGCTGAGAGTGAATGCAATATGACGGGTATTAGTCCATACGAAACAGAAAGAATTTTCATTAATATTAGTTCTTTGACCCTCGATAACAATTTTCGGGGGGATAATAAAAATTTTCAACTAAGTTATAACTGTAATGGCAATTCAATGTCTTTGCAGGTTAATCTATCAACAGCGTAATCCGAAAGCACGACTATAAATATAAATGTTATTTAAAGGCATTGCGCGGTTGGTTCGCTACGACAGTAGGGCGCTGTACAAAAATCCGGACGACTCGGACAGACGCCGATAATTTGCCATTTTTCATTTTGCAACTGCGTCAGACAGACAGATTCGTACTTAGCATAGATGTAGTGGAGCGAAAACGCTAGCCTCTTTCCCCACTTTTCTAGGGATGGAACGCGTCTCCGCTGTCTCAGTAAAATCAGTGTAAAACGAAAACCCACACCTAGGCCTGCATTTTATTACTTAATGAGACATATATTTTAAGTAGGCTTAAGTAGGCTTACTCTGTTTTTTGTACGTTTATTTACAATTATTTGTCTATGTTGCTGAGCAAATTACGCATTTTCAATTTACTGTATTATTCTGTTTTAGCACATTATTAGACTGATCCCTAAGTTTTTTTTTGAGAATTAGCACAGAACGCACAGACCGTAAATTCAAGCGAAACGAGATTTTGCTTTGTGCCGCTGAATTTAAGGCATTTTCTCACTTTTTGGAACTTGAATAATCCCTGATGCGGCTATACAGCATTTAATGTGCTACAGAGACCGGTGCGTCAGGCGTAAGTGAATCTCTTGACATTGAACACGCGCTGACGATTAATCAATGACTATCGGCGCCCAAACAACCCACTTGGGTCCGAGAACTTGCCCATTACTGGCCATACGATTTCCATATCCACAGAGTAGTCCAAAAATAGTAAGCAACCATTTATGTCGTAACGCCATCGGCGGCTATCGATTAACTTTTCGCAGGAGACAGCTGTGGACCGTTTTGTAACATTTCACACGCCCGGCGATGAAATTCGGTGACGTGCACGTGATGTGGTATAGAGACGATTGTTGAAAATATCACGGACAGAACTTAAACAGAACACGGTGACATATGGAAACTTGGACGCACGCTTAGTAAAGTTGAAATAAAAACAAAGCAAAATTAACGACTGATGTGTTTTGCTCACTACTCAGAGGCCTAACTGAAGCAGGTCACTAAACTTCAAATAGAGAGAAAAACTTCTGACAGGCTAAAAGAGATGTTGTTGAATTGCATGAAAAAATGCCAATCTACTTAAAACCAAAGAGGCATGACTCTCTATGACGGAAATCAGATGGAAAGGTAGAAGGTGGACGAAAGCGCCCACAAAAAATCCACAGCAACTTCACGAGCAGAGATTAGTTATAGGGAGTTTACACGATCCAGCAAACGTCCAGCAAACTTCCAGCAAACGTCTAGCATTAACACGTGTATTTTGAATACATTTGCTAAAGTTTGCTGGACGTTTGCTGGATCGTGTAAACACCCCATTGGCCTATAAGAACTTGAAAAGAGAAGCTAAAGATGGCAGAAGAGATTGTCATAAACGTTTGCTTTTGGCATAAAACCGAAGAATTGAACTATTTAGGAGAAAAATTGAATAGACTCGCGTATATGCCTACACGGCAGAACACCTGAAGATTGGAGACGACGCAGACTAAACTCGGCTATGCTATTAGAGATTAGGCCTAACAACGACAAACGTGAAATGGCACGGCAAAGACCTGTAAGTTTATTCCACTATTTATTATTTACAAGCGTATAATTCTCGCATGGCGCAAAAAGAAGGATTATTCGTCGAGACTGTTGATAAAGAGGATTATCGGATGGAATTATGACGTACATCGCAGCTTGAGAGATTAACGTATACGACTTAGGAGGGATTAGCATCAATATTACAAAAAGCCAAAGTTGCAGTAAGATTAAGCGCTATAGGTAGTGCATTACTTGGACATAATCGTATTTTATCCATTTTTAGAGACTTAGCTTTGTGATAGCTAGTTTGTTTCAAGACAGAAGTTGCTCTACGTTGAGCCAGGTTAGTTAAAGGATGGGTGACCATGTTCGTGGCGGTAAGCCATGTTGCTCATATTAATTTGTTATCTACCTAGGCGAAGTATAGCCTTAACTTCTCTTCGTAAATAAGGAAAATGAGTCTTTTATATTGCAGCCGTGCCCCTAAAGACGACAGAAATAGTTACTGAATTGCACTGAATTAAACTGCGCTGACATAATTCAGTTTCGTTCCGTTCAGTTTAGTTTATTTCTGAAGCTATGTACATGTCTTAGGTTAAGACCTTGGGTGAAAACAGCTTGATGATGAAGATTGGGTATGAGGATTAGTGATTTCCACTGAGTCCGAGTTCGAGTTCAAGAAAGAAGTTGCTCTACGTTGAGCCAGGTTAGTTCGAGTTCGAGTCCTGAAAAATAAGGACTGGGGTCCACTGCCGGGCTCGAGTATTACGTCAATGATGTGGTTTACTACTATCAGTAAACGATCCCGTCGGTCAAGTAGCGTAGCTAGGCATATCGGTCACTCGGCCAGCCAGGGGCTTCAGCCATAGTCGACCCGACCCATCCAAATCTCACAGGAACAATGTTTCACAATTGCTATTATACTCATACTCAACGCAGACACTTAGCGTGGTCGGAGTCGGGCGATGCAGTACGCAGACGCGCCCCCAGACACTCGATGTTTCACAGTTGCTCGACACAGACAAGGTTTCACGTACCCATTCGTGAACGGAGATGAGCGAATATGAAAAATTGCGTTCCGCTGTCTGTCCGCAATTCCGTCAAAAATTAAGCAATTCTTTTGCTGTTTTAACTCAAGCAATATCGCCTGTAATGTTGATTACTTGGATCACGTAATGTGGCAGATGCAAGGATTATAGGCTTAAATAATTAACAACTAGAAGGCGCTCGTAAGAGTGCATATCTCCGCCAAGCAAATTGTACATAGACAGACAGACACACGGACACACAAACAGACAAAAGCGATCTCATAATCTCCTCCAGTTCACTTCGTTCCATTGGCGGAGATAAAAATGTGCCAATTATTGGTTTATCTGAGGGCGGCGCCATTCTGTGGCCAACTGGTCGTCTTTTCGTCACAGCATCAAAAGTAAAATTATAGACATCGCTTGATTCATTTATAATGTATAAAAATCGATGCTTCCATGGCGAAACTTCCTTCGAAATATCAGCAACATCTGTCGAGTTGTTTCATTCCGGTGCATTCGATAACGTACGTCTTATCTGTCGTTTTCCAGCTTTTGCTTGTGTGGACAAAAGTTTATGAACATCACGGTGGCGCCATTTGGAATCTGCGCGGTTGCTTATAATTACTTTTGCGGAACAAATTGTTACCGCGCTTATCCGTCCGATTTTACACACCTCGCCGGTTAACGCATGTTTCACACAACGACCGCTGATCGATCTATATACCGATCGACAACGATTGCCGCTCCGGCCACCCGCCCGTGGGACGAAACTCCGTCGAACCGAAACGCGCTTCGCCGGGCCGGTCCGGTGTCTCTGCGGACCGCGCTTTTGATGATGGCGCGAACGAGAACAGACGGCTGCGATATATTTGGGTGAATCGACGGGACGGGGGAAGTGAGGAAAGAAAGGAAACTTGTTTGATAGGTACACGTGGTTCGGCTAACGTAGTTGGATTAGTTTGAAACCACCATGGTAACAACGTCGTTGTCGACACCGCGCGTCTTTTAGTAACGTCTGCTTCAAATCGGTCGTGACACTAGGAGTTAGTGGTTAACGGATTTTTTTAAAGAATTTCATCTGTTGGAGGTTTGTTTAATTTTTAATTTGGTAACACTTTTTTACGGACTAGAAACTTCTGTATTATAATGCTTTAGCCGCGTTATTTTTTTTCTTTCAACTGAGAAAAAAACTGCTGCCGCTGATGCGGGTTTGATATAGCAGACCTGATACGTAAGCCGTCTAAAAAGGCCAAAATTTCAAAGAACCGAATGTCCTGCAGTGTCCAAAATTTAAGCAATAATTTGCTAAGGCGTTATAGGTTCGATAAAGGCCTGTGCCTTAGGGTTAGGTTTGCGTGAAGACTTTGAAGTTGGCAGCTTGGCTTTTTGGACGTTACGCCATTTTCTTTTTTGGCCATTTCGACACTGTTAGGCGGCTGCTATAGCCTACGAAATTGGTGTTCAACGCGTTTCTGTTTTTTCAACGAACACGTGAAACGTTGTATTGTCATTCGTTCGATTTATTTCGCATAGTGCGGCAATGGAAGTGGAACATAAAACGTAAAAATACAGCATGTTGTAAAAAACCGAGAATGGAAACGGCGCGCGCAGAACGGATGTAGAATTTGTCGATACGGGGTCATGATTTGAGAACGTTCATTTCGGGTGTCAGACGTCCGCGGGACCCATGCAGCAAATCGATAGGAAGCGATGAATTACGGAAGCAGCAGCGACCTAGGGTTGGAGAATCTGGATTGTGTTGGACAATCGTCGAGCGAGAGAGCACGCGAGGCACTCGGGCATGCGGTAAATCATGCGCATATGACTGATCTTCTTTCGCAATGATTCGCTGCAAACGCAGAAAACCATCGCTGAAAAACCATTTTTGTCTTGGCGGACGCGCTGCTCGCAGAGGCGGACGAGGTGTTCCGCGGCAAAGGACAAACCACAAATAGGCCTGTTCATAAAATTAAAATCAATACTTATAAAGCTAAAATTCGCCCAAAATTATCTCAAATTACGCAGTTTTGCCATTTACTCTTATTTTTAAAAACGGTTTGCTTAGCTTGCAAAAATGCACAAAAATATGTAATTTCAACGTTAATTTTATGAAAATTGTTTTCGGGAACATAGTCAAAAACTCTAATACCATATTGGGGCTACGACACCCTTTTCCAGACCCCACGTTTCGTCGCGCCTCGCTCGGAACTTTCGATCCCTCCATCGTACAGACAAGTTTGCTTTAGACTTTTTACAAGCTACATCAGACCTCACCAAATCGCATGGATCAATAATTCACTTTGTCGACATAATCGTGTTTATTTTTTATTTGCTTCGTCAATCTACCTACATATGATATAGGCATCACAGGAACATCATCAAAGTTCCCAAAAGGGTCTTTATTGCTCGTTCTAGGCAAACTACGCACGTTCCGTTTGTTTATGCGTCTTTCTACATTTGCAGTGTGGTACAGTAAAAAGAAGCCTATAAACAAATATCATAATTTTAATTTTTAGATAAATTTCGCTAATTTTATTATCTCAACTTTTGTTGTGCAGAAATAACACATGCAGCTTTGAATGTAAAAGATAATATTTCTGAACTGTGAAGACAAGTCGATTTAACTACAAGCAACTTCTCTGGAGGAGTCTTTTGATGATTTATTATTAATTTTATTAAGATCACTTTTTTACTGTAAAGCTACGCCATCCATCTTTTGCATTGATGCAAACGCGCAGACAGTTGCGGAAGCTGGCACTTTAATTTTCTTATCGCTTCTTGCGACAGCTCGTTCCATATCATCAATAATTTGTTTGCAAAGCAGATGCTTATTTGCATAATATAATAACAAATACTGTGACGTCATTATTACGCTGTACTTGGTTGTTTTGTAGTATTAATTCAGATAGATTAGAGCTTATTTATATACTGAAGTAACAGGGGCGCGTTTTGTTAGAAAATATAGAACTAAAGCCATTTGCACAAACTTTTGCAATATTGCACGAGACTTGTTTCCTCTGTAGCAAATTCTTTACTTAGATGACCTTTGAAAATTTTGTACAAAATTGCTATAAGCCTGTACCGTTTTGACGATATTAAAGAAGATATTTTTATTGTATATGACGTGCTCTGCGAAACCGTGAAAAATTAACAACTTCTAATTCTACTAACCACGAAAATTGGAATCGTAGTTCCGGTGGAGAATTTCATCAAATTCGACAAAGTGTGTGGCGAAATTGGGCAAAACATGTAAATTCGCCGCAAAAATGGTCTCCCTGAGACGACGATGACGAAATGCAATAATCGGATAGTTCTATAGACAGAAATTATGCAAAGCGCTGAGGCCGGCGCGTGGTCAGTGATGAATGATGATGGACAGTTGTTTTGCTCGCGATGTCTGAAAGAGGCTACAACCACTACGACGACCATCATGACTGTAGTAGTCTGTCCGCGACATGGTGATTACTCGAACGCTCGTACCGTAGCCCACGCTGCATGTTCAGTCAGTAATCGATACAAATTATTTAGAAGGAATGCTGATGCTGTATCCGGCTTATTTGTTACCTTTTAATAGGGGAAGTCTCTCACGAGTGTAAGACATTTCCGTTAGAAGTCGTTGCTGATGTATGCCCGCCTGCAGTAGATCGCGATAGTGATTATCCGTTGGTTAGAAAAGCCTGCGAGCTGTCCAATGCATGTCCATGTAGCCAGTAATCGATACAGTGCTTACTTGCTCGCTCTCCATGATGCATCAGTCACTCGTCAACGCAATCGGGTTCATGCGTCCATCGCTTGTCTTCGCCGCTCTGCCAGGGTCACTATCCATCTGTGCGTCGTTCACCACCGTCGTTTCTCTATCGCAGCTTCTTCCTTCCCCCGCTACAACTCGCCGAAAATCCCAACCACCCACGAGTTTGATATTGTGGAAACCTTCTCCGATACTAGGAGTCTGACGTTATGGAGAGACCGGGCGCAGCTTTGTGAGCCGGTACACTGGTGTGCAGTGGGCGCTATTATAAACGGACGGCCGCATGCATGTCAGCACGTGGCGCTGAAACATCGTACGTTTTTATACCGCACATCGTGTTTCAAAATACTGTGCAAAATTGTTTTTGTCAAAACTTTGTCAAATTTCTACCAACTTCGATAATTTTTTGCGTAAGATGGCAACAAAAATAAAATTGTGTGAAGTGCACACGTTTCTTCACCTCAACTTATTCACACCGACATTAAAACTCACTGCCTAACAGACCTTCCATTGTACGGCGAAATTGATACTTTTGCATTTCACAAGGTAATGTAACGACAGTATTAACGCCAGGTGGGCAAAACTACAGTCATCGATGTCAAGTTTCTTTTTGATGTTGTACGTTAAAAATTATTAAAATCGGCCAACGTTTGAAGGAGATATTTAAATAAATAGAAGTGGCTTGTTTTTGAGACACGATGTTGATGCCGAGATGATAAAATTGCAAAGAAAACACCGCGTTGCCCCACAAGCTTTGGCCACGAAACGAACGCCCCATTGGGTCAGCGATTACGAGTAGGGTGGAAACTGTAGGCCTTCTGTGGCAAGCGGCGATTACGCTGTTCCGCCGATTGATTGCAAATTGCGGTCATTATTATGCACCCACGGCGCCGGTCGGCATGTTTCCAGGCTCACTCTCATTCCCATTCCATCCGCCCGTCCATTTGTCCATCTATCGGTGGGTGGCGTCTCTGTCCATCTCAGCTTCAACGCATCCACGCTTGTCACCGAAGCCAATCGAGTCATGCTCCAGGCATTGCCAACCGTAAATAACGATAAAAAACATGCAAAAGAAAGAAACGCGAGAAAAAAATTATATGAAAAAACAGCGAAAAATCAGAAAAAGAACAAAAAGGCAGAAAAAAGATGACGATGATGATGATAACATTAGTAGTAGCAATAAGCGGGATCGTTGGTCAAAAAGTTGGGAAAAGCAAAGCGTTATCATTTTTCAAAGACGGATAAATATTTCCGACAACAAAAAATAGTGCTATAACATGTCGACGATTTTCTCTTTGAATTCTCATAGGCCTACTGCCTTTAGGTGTTGAAGTTGAAAAAATAATCTGAAATCTATTCGCACAGTGAAGACAAATTTTTCTGAACCAGGAACGTTTATTTTTGCTGTTAAATTTTCAGAACGGGAGACAGTCATTTGCAAGTCGTTCGTTTTTGGAAGACAATTTTTGACAAAAAGAAAATTTCGTGACCCTATAGAACGTCGCTATAGCCAATGGCTATATTTACGGCTGATGAAAAAGACTATTATATTATAATGCCATAGCGCTGACAAAAGTGATGACGGGTCTGTCGAAGAAGATTAAGCCACTAACGATGACGACGATAATAATGATTGCAGTACTCGGTTCTTTGTCGATAGAGACCGAAGACTTCAAACGATGACTGCATTATCCCCGGGCGCCTTTTAGACCGGATTTGATCCATCAGCCGCACACTGAGAGAAGTCTCTACTCTGTAGGGAAGTCTTCATCGCATGGCGCAATCGTCTCTCTCGCCTGGCTGCGTCACATTTCCTGGTCGCTCGCAATAAGACGCGAACAGCTGCGACTGCTGCTGCTGCAGTCTGCCGAATACAGTTCATAATACTCACTCACTCACTCACTCGCTTACTGGTCATAATGCAGCACATCGTCAGTAGCATGCTTATAGACCACCTACCACGCAGTTTCATCGTCGTCGTCGTCGTCTTCGTCTTTTTGGTCCTGGGTTGATAGACCCGAATAGGCACGTAGGCCTACTAAAAACAATTTCTTCTATTGGTTGACCACACACGACTTTACTTAACTCTGAAAATTTGTGCATCATTGGAAAAAAAGAAAAAACCGCTTAAACCATTAAAAAATCATTCCAAACTTAATTAATTATTGTTATTTTTGTTTCACTAATAATAAAATATTCTATTATTTTAAGGTACATTTAAAAACTCTTAAATAATTTGCATTGTTTTGGATGATTTATATGATGGCAGCGAAGTATTTGGTGTGGGCATTATCATTCCAGCAGGGTTGTCTTTACTAACACGTAAGCCATAAAATTGGCTTAAAGACAAAAACCGATTTAACTCAAGAAGTGTTCCTAGCAATTGGCAAAATGTGACATTATACGGCCATGAAAAACACAAATTCGCAGTGCAAAGTTAAATATATTTTTGAAAATTGCTTTTCACTTATGGGAAAAAAATTAATATTTTTGTTTGCGCATCGGATATTCACATTACACGTTGTGCATGATTCGTGCATGTAGCAAACTCGGCGGATCTAATTTGAGCAGCTGGTGACGGGTGTGCGTTGCTGTCATTAGCAGGCGAAAGCTTGCGTCGGGTTGTCACGAACTCGCAATCCATCAGCGATATAAGACGAGAGTATTCCGCTTCTCCGTGTCTAAACTTTAAAGCTTAGTTTCCATCCAACACGACGCAAGAATAGACACCGCTTCTCTCTGGGAAACAAAAAATGCAAGACCTGTATAAACCATGAAAGTGCCGAACTGAATTGCACAGTCCTGGAAAATGCAGGACCAGGCTATTTTTGAAGCAATTATAAGTATTATTGCTTTCTTTTTTTCTTTTTTTTCGTCAACCAAATTATAATAAGGCTGGTATTAGACGTTTTCGCATAACTCCGTAGTGCACCAGCGCTATGACTTCGTAAGGATTATACAGTACTGCAAAAAATCACACCACAGAGTCGTTCTTGGTGCCGAAAGTCACACGGAAAACCACAAATAACGAACAACATTGATCAGCAGAGCACCATCCTAACTGTAGGTATTCCTTTGCGACAGCTGCGCTAGTTGCGCTCGTAGTTTGCGTTCATCTCTTGCGTCGTCTGTCGGCGTCAGTTGCGTCAAAAAGTACGCAATAGCTTCGCGTTGAATGGGAATTAGGCTTAAGATGAGAATATTCGGTTCGTGTCTAAAACGCGTCGAAGACGTCCTGTCTTATTGCAGCATGTCAGTGGCAGATGTGGCTGAAAGTGGTGGTGAGGCGACAGGATCAGTCGAAGTTTGCTCCACTGTCACGCTGCGGTTTCATGACGTTAAGCTGCGGCATCGCGGATGGAACGTGACAACTTTCGTCTGTCTAAAAAAATTTTATCGGATTTTTCAAAGTACAAAATCTTTGACTGGATGTTCTTCATTAGTGCGAGAATTGAAAGGCAAAATAAAAATTTTGAGCATCTACAAAGTTGAGTCAATAAAAACAACAAAAAACAACAAAACGTGATACTACTTTTTTGTCCATATGTTCGCTGATTATTGACCGATTTTCAATATTTTTTACTGGCACACTTTGCGGACAATTTGCAATAATGCGATGATTACATATCTCATCATACCATGAATGCATCTTTACACTACCTTGTCAAATATATATGAAATATAAATGTATAACGATAATAACAAAGGAACATTTTAGTAAATAAAAAAAACCACTTTAAACTAACATTGCAATGTTGATCTGGTGTTTTCTTATATTCACCCAAGAGTTTGTTGTGATAGTTAATTTTTGGTATATTTTTATTTCACAAGGTAGTGTAGAAACACATTTACTGTGTGGTGAAATATATAATAAACACATTATTTTAAATTGTTTGCATAGAAAAATTTTAAAAATCGGTCAATAATCAGCAAAGATATGGACAAAAGTAAAGTGCCACGTTTTTATGGTCTACTATGTACGATTACTCAATCCTAAAGATTTGTACATTAAAAAGAAAAAAATTACCTTTTTTTAAAAATATGCAGCTGTTTGTCGAAATAGAAACTTTCTGTCCACCATCAATTTTTAAACCCACGACGCCGCTGCCGTTATGAAACCACTCGCTCACTCGCTCAGACCGTCAGCCCTTGACATGGCGGTGGATTATAAGTCGTCGAGGTCGCACACGTCATTTTTTTCGGCTACAGAGGCTGTGCGTCAAATGAGGTGAGAAATGACGCGTGAGAGGTGCTAATTAAACTTCTTCTCATCAGAAACTATATCTTCATCTCGTGTTGGCGTTGAAACACTCAGTGTTCGTGGAGGGGGTTTTGAAGGTTTAAAACCCCAAACTGAACTACGAGTCAAAAACATGACATCAAACTTTGTTCTACAAATTCAGTATGGCGTAGTGATAGGCTTACATAAGCATGTTAACGCTGGAAGTACCGGTATTTTGCTATAGGCGTATATAACCTGTAAAACCGCATGGTTCTATTTGACCCATGACATAATGTTTCAATGTCATCCATCGATTGAAATCGTTTAAAGTTGAAGAACAAAACCTTTTAACATTTGCCCAGAATTTTTCTACAGTAAATGATTAAATGGCTAAAAATCAAACATTGCAATGACGTCAGGAAGATATTTAGTTCCAGAGAAACTAGCCACAAGTAAGGACGGGTTCACTGGTAATGTGTTTCGGCTCACGACTCGTAATGTAATATACCTGTGTACGTATTAAGGTCTTCGTGACATTATATGGCGTGTTGCTAGCAATGGCCCACGGCTGTCTCACGTTGCAGCCAGACGTGGCTTTAGCCTACGTCCCTAATAGCTTTTAGCGGGTTTCTTGTAATTTTCTTGTTTACTGTATTACTGCGGACGAAGTCGACGCTTGAGACTAGTCTAGCAAGGCTTGATCAAGTTTGCATTTATCATTAAACAACGTTGGCCTAGTACCGGAATTGTTGACAGTCAACGCGCAGAAACATTTATGCTGAAATAATTCGTCCCAGAAAAAGCCAGATTAGCTTTGAAATTTCTGTAATTTCGGTTGCAGTCTGGCAAAAAAGTAGAGACGCGGGAAACGTGGGGGCAAAAATATTTATGTATTTTTATTTCACGACATTCAGTGTGATATTGTACCGCTCATGAAACAATTCGCACACTGAATAGTACCATGGAAGAACTGAAGTAAAGATACTGCAGCATAACAGATAAGATGCAGACAGTTTTTTTCAGTAAAACTTTAAAAGCAAACTAAAAACCATACCATAGATCAAAAGACCCAATAAAAAATTCAGGGACGCGTGTTTTTAGTAAGGACAAAAGCCGGAAGATGCACGCAAAAAAATTGCAAGGCGAATTGTTTCCGGGAAAATAGAACCTAGATATATCAGGAAGACAGGAACGAAAACGGCCCCGCTTTGGGTCTAGCTATACGGATCTCGAGTCGCTAAGCTTCTAAATAGCAATCGAGAGTCGGTCGTAAGGTTTTAGGTCGCAAGTCGTATGTTCTTATTTGTGGGGTGTGCCGACTGCGAACGGTTCACTATTAGCATAATTCGGTCGCTCCTTGATGTGACGCTTCGGGAAATTTCTGTGCCGTTGTCAGTTGTATACATAATATTTGTTGCAGGTTTTTTGTTTTTTTTCTCTTTGCAAAAAGACAAAAAATAACTGTGTTAATAAACATTTTTTCATGTTTTACTCCGAAAATTTTCTATTACTGGCAGATGCGTAATGCTAATAAGCCTACGTTACAAAAAAGTAAAATACACAATAATACAAAAAGTATCGAAAGCAATGTTTTTTTGCTTTGTTGTTTTTTACCTTTATGGCAAATAAAGCTTCCGATGTAATAATATTAGAATGACATGCAAAAGAAACCGCATGCTCAACTTGGTGTCGAGAAGCTTCTTCAGATGTTGCAAACACATTCCAACGTGCTACACGATTTCAATTAAGCAACAATAAAACAGGGAACTTGATGCCACTATTTTCTGCTGTAACGGTTACAATGTTTCGAGATGTCACACAGAGTCAATCCTGTTGTTCCGTACCGTTTCACGGACTGAGGTGATTTTTCATTGACTGGTAGGCCTAACGGTCACACGGTCAGCGGGGAGCAACCATACACAACGGGTCTATTTCCACTCTTTATAATATACCTATGTACGTAAAACTTTTTCCGAGCCATAAGGCGGCGCTAATTTTCGTTTTTTGCCATCAGCCAGACACATGCGTACACTGCAAGACCACGGATACGGGTCTAGTGCATCGCGCGGTGTGCCTGTTCACGCGGCTTACGTCCCAACTTTCGCTAGTGCTCATTTTTTTCCTGACAAAGGGCTGGCCAGGCCGAGTTGACCTGGGTCGCTGGTTGCATGACAAGAGCTTTTCACATGTCAATATGCCGAATTTAAGCTACAGCAGCACACATTATTTTGATATTACATACTTCCGTCATTCCTGAAATAATTTAAAACGCCAAAGCAGCAGCCAGGGCATATGTGCTTATCTGCCTCAGTTTTTTTGCGAATGAAGTAGACGCTGCTATTGATTATGTGTATAAGACTTACTGCATAATTTTTAATCTTAGAATTTTTTTCTATTTTTATGTTTTTCGCTTTTTATCTTTTTTCCTTACAATTTACATGTTAAGTAAATAATCGAGCATCGTTCACTGAAAATGATTTATTTGCACAGTTGATCACAGCGACAACAAAAGCTTATGTCTATTCTCCGTGGATATGACTTGTCGCCTCGGCGGTAATTTTCTTCCCAATCAATCAACCGTCTTCATCTGCGTTATACTGTGTATTATTCGTTCGTACAATAGAATGATCAGTACAATAGGGTTTCATGTTATGCCACAATCGTAAAGATCGGGAGTCAAATGGGCTGCGAGTTGCAAAAAAACGGAAAAATTTCCTCACGGACGTAATCTTCAAAACAAAATCCCAGCGGTAAAAATCCCGGACGAAATTTTTTTCCCGGATAAAGTTTGTTTTCTTCTAGATTTTTTTCTGGGACAAAATTGCTTCTGTCTATAAAAAATCACTAACAATAATACGTATAAATTTTTAGTTTTGTGTGTAGAAAATAAAATAGGCCCATCACATTCAATGCCAGAAAAACACAAGATCGACTGTTTTCCCATAAAATGTTGTTTTGAAGAAATTTTGTCCCAGAGCTTTGTTTGTGGATTTTGCACTGCGCAGAATAAAACACAACGAGTGTTTAATAAGAAAAGCTATCGTTCACAGATGTCCTTTAATCAATCAGCATTGTACTGATGCATAACAGCTTCCATGAATGTCATGGGCATGGAGGATGGGTTTTGTTATGGGAGAAGGTGTTTGCCTCGGGGGGTTCGTTACGGTTCTTAGTGTCTGTACTTTTGTGAATGTCGACCGTGTGTTCAAATCAACGACATCGACCATACGACGGCGCAAACCCAGTATATAAAATAATCGCATTACGGTGATAAATAATACAGCTAACTTAAACCGGCGCTTATACCGGATGTCCAAACAATAAACGGCTGAAGATTCGTAATCTTGTGATAAAATATGGACCGAATTTAAAAATTGGTCAATAATTGGTGAACCGCTGTGCCAGTATTCGACGTTCTGCATGTTTTTCAATGGTTAAGAAGTTCGAACGCTCTCAATAAAGAGGCCTACACGTTTTACAACTGCTGCAAAATGAGGCTCAAAGTTTTCAGCAAGTTTGCACAAACTCGCAAAAAGCTTGATAACACAGTTGTACTGATCACTCCGGACAAACACAATACCATTACGCAATGCAAGAAAAATTTTCCGTATTATACATTTGTATTGCATTTGTGTGAGCCGCATTAGTGCAACAACAGAAATGATAAATGCAATTGATGAAGTTCGTTGTCAGCGACACTGTCGTTAATGACGCCACTATTCACGCAAAGATGTAGGCCGCGAGACATTTCCTTGCTTGTCAATCGCTACGTAGCCTAGGCCCTTCTCGTATTAGCGGTATCAGACCTATTGCTGGTTTTATTGCTGACAGCAGAAACACGGTAGCAACAGCAGCAGCAGCAGCAGCGACAGCTAGCAGTGACTATTAATAAGCGAAAATAAATCTGTGATTTGCTGTGGTAAAACGACGAACGCTAGAATAGCGGATACAGTGACGCAAATAAGGCCACAAAACCACGATCAAAGCCAGGCATATCTTAGGTTTCAACTTCCAAAACTAAGGATAATGCCGAACATTTTAGTGTTTAATGCCAAAGAGAAAATGATTTGGTTAATACATTTAAAACGATTAAACTAGAAAAGGCAAGGCAGAAAAAGACGCGAGAGGTAAAATTTTTATCAACGTGGTCGGCATCCATGAGCTTCGTGCTGTGGGGATCTTTGTTAATCCGTGACGTCACGTGACGTCACGTGACTGATGGGCGAACGAGTGAAAGATGCGTCGAATGTGCCGGCTGATAATCAAATCGCGGAATTTCCGCCTGCACGCAGCGATGCCCGTTCATGCGTTCAGTGGGTGATGTGTTTTACACGTGGACCGAGATAGCCAAACCTGACCGACGTCTTTGGCCACGTCGTCGTGTGTGTGACCTAGCTGTTTTCTGGTTCGACGACCAACTATTGCTTCCTTGCGGCCTTGCAGTCTTCGGTCCTGCAGTGCGGCCGTTATTACAGTGTCTTCTGTAGCTAACATCTACGAAATTTATTCGCCATAGCACTAACATGAATTGCGTAAAACTATTTATATACATTTCTGCTCAGCACTCATCCTCTGACACTAGACCTACTGTCAGCGTTTCTTACGGTGTCTTTCATTCTCATGCAGTTGAAAACTCATCTTTTTTCAGAGGTTTTTTTTATTCTTAGTTTCTCTTTCTTTTTCTCTTACGGACAAAAATTACGGATCATCGAGCAGCAAGTCTGTGCCTGCAGTCCGCAACTGTTCTCGTGCTACACGAGTTAATGACGGCAAAATAACGATTTCGTAGGGAGTATCTCTCTTAACGAAACAAATCTCACCCAGCGGTACAAGATTTTGTCGCAAGAAACTAGAGATCGTACGCTATCATACGGCGAAAACCAGGAGTCCATCTCAAGTGCGCTTGGTTCGGTACCGAGACGTGACAGACAGACATGCAGGCAGACGGACGGACAGACAGAATTACGATAACTATTTAGGCGTTAACCATTACATGCTGTCGCTCGTAAAAAGCAGAACGGAACGTTTGTCAAAACAAGACAACCCGCACAAACCGCACGCCTAAATCCATCTGCTGCTGCTGCTGCTAGAGTCTGTGGTTGTAATGACAACGCGGAAGCCCAATCATTCAAAGGGTTAAGCTATAGAGACAAGTTAGAGACGACGCGCCAGCTATATGATGCTCAGAGTCGTCCACGTCATGTCTATGATATCATCATGTCGCATAATGACGCCCGACTCACGTTAACTCTTAACTCTTCTCACCATTTTTTCACAAAAACGCCGTCTTTAACTTTGTGTAGTTAGTTTCACGTGTTAATAACCACAAATTGGTGATTTTCGTGCATTTTGACGCTTACAATAATAGACTTTATGACCGGACAATAATTGTGAAATAGTCAAGTTTTTTTTATAATTGTGGCGAAACAGGAAAATTTGTGGGAATTTGATTAAGTAGGTGAGGTTAATTGTTAAATGTAAGTGTACAATAATTATTTTCGATAATTTTTATATACCAAAAGGTCAACTCAGCCTTTGCTATCCATCATTCAGGAATAGGAAAATTGAGCACCGACTAGTCTGGCTGGGGAATGCGGGCGCGTTTACCTGTGTCGGGCGGCAGGTATTCCAATTTTCATTCCTATTGCCACCAATTTAACCCCATAGTTCTCAATCACACGAGCTTTTCATGTGACTCATGAAAATTCCAATCATATGTTTAGCTTTATACTACTGTTACTTAACAGTCATTTAAGTTTTTTGCACAAAATGTCAGCAGCTTCCATTTGCTGTAAGAGGTTAACCCATCGGACCGACCGGCCGCACGGGCCTAATCAGCAATTCAGCATGGCAATTATTAGATTGGCCCAGTGCGGGTATTAATGCCTCGTTTGCTAAGGGTCAACGCGACTACCACCAATAAGGCTTCCCGGCTTCCGCATATCATATCCGATATAATACGACGACGTCACTGGTCTAAGCCGACGGTGCCATCTTCGTGAATGAAAATTAAAAAAAAAACGAAAATTGTCAATAACGAATCAAGGACTTCGTTAACGACAACTGACACGAAAGCGAGAATAAAACGATCTGCACGGCACAAATTTCTATAAGTAATCAGCCGATTTGTGAGTTTAAAAATGTACGGTGTTTAAGGTGTATGTGTAAACTATGTATGCTGCAATTTTTCAACAAGACATTATTTTTGGAGGGAAAAACCTTCAACGAAAATAACATTTTTTAACAGCCGAAAATTAACAGAGGGGACTTGATCTGCGCAGGACGTCACTGCCAGTAATATCATTAGAACACACAAGTCGGTCAAAAGTCAAATCATCAGCAATTCAGGTAGTGTCTTCTATATCGTTTGCTTGATTACACGTACACCTATGCTAGGGATGTTTTACGTTTTCTATTTATTTTGACAAGTTGGTGCTAAATTTCGCTTTACTTCGGTTCTAGGTGACCAATAACAAATTAAGCCTTAGTAAAACGTTAACAGAATATTATAAGTAACACGAACGCTAAAACAAACTAGAGATAGGCCTATGGGGCAAAGCCCAACATGAGGTCGCCCGGCGCCGTAAGTCCGATTGGGGGAAAAGTTTGCGGGGTTGAAATACCCATGGTAGCAAAATCACGTGCATTAGCATACGTAGAATGCGCATTGTTGAGTAGGTCTACATCTGCGCCTATAACTTTTTTTAGTGTACCAAAGTTCACCTATTTTTTCATCAAACGCGGGAGTGATGGCGGTCAATTAAGTTTGTTTTTCTTTGTTGACCTCTTAATCCGTTCCGGAGATATTGGCAACCAAAGTTTAAAGTTGTCCAAAATTGCGCGCGCAGTCGATTTTGGGTGGGTCAACATCTGCGTTCATAACTTTTTTGTTGGTGAACCAAAGTTTACCAAATTTTTTTGTCCAACATGGAAGGGATGACAGTCAATAAAGTTTGTTTCCCATTGTCGATGTTTTGATCCGTTCTGGCGATATTCGCTACCAAACTTTAAAGTTGTTCAAAATCGCGCGCACAATCAATTTTAAGTGAGTCAACATCTGCGTCTATAACTTTTTATTAGTGCACAAAAGTTTACCAATTTTTTTTTGTTTTAACGCAGCCGGAATTGCTATCAATGAAGTTTGTTTTTTATTTTCGATATATTGACCGGTTCTTGAAATATTCATGGTCAAAGTTGCAAAGTTGTTATAAATTGCGCCGAATTTTGGACGTTTTTTGCCCTCTCAAATTTTAAGGGGGTGGTCCCCCCAAATGTTGTATAAAAGTGATAATGCCCATCTTATGGCACGTCATGTGGCAAAATTTCATGCGGTTACTCTCCCTGACCGCAAAGTTATAGGCTCTAATAAGCTACATTTTAAGCCAATTTTGACCCCTCTTTGGAAAAAAATGTTGGGGGACCCCATCTTGTGTGGGGTACGGGCTCGCAAGACTTGGCCATTTTATGGCGCGTGTAAAAATTTCGGGGCGCAACACCCCCTAGGGGCCAAAATGATATTTCGAATAAGTCGATTTTCGGGGTGCATTTTCACCTAAAAATCTCCGTGGTTTGTGCACCAAAGTCCACCTAACGTTTTTTGTTGAACGCGGGAGGTAACGCTGTCTTGCATCAGGTTTTAAGATTTTGGATAGCTCTATCCGTTCCGGAGATATTCGCGCTCAAAGTGGAAAGGTGTCCGAAATCGGGCCAAATTTAGCGTGTTTTTCGCCCCCCCCCCCCAAATTTGTTTGGGGGCAGACTGTCAAATTTTTGGACCGGCATTTATAAATTGAACATGCTTCCGAACATGTGGCAAAATTTCGCGGAGATCGGCTCACGGACCTCGGAGATTTCGCGATGAAAAAAAAGAATAAAGAAACAGCAGTAAAACATAAGGCTTTCTCTAACTATCGTTCCGGGCGGCCTAAAAAACTTTAAAACTATCGACACAAAAATCATCTTGCTACAGGTCGGTTCCCGACACGGTGCTTGTTTACCGTGGATTGGGACTTCACGAATATTGGCTTTGATCCGCCGAAGCTAAAGCCCTAATATTGCTACATGCTACTGCTGTCGGATACGTACAGGCTGCCGCGCCTATTAGTATTCATGCACTATCAACTGGCCAGTAAAAACTTGACACACTGAAGAGTACCCACGAGAACTGGAGTAAAAATGCTGCCGCATTGCAGACTAGATGCAGTTTTTGTGTTCAGTAAAACGTCAAAAACAAACAAAAGCTGCGCGAATACTTTTGAAAAGTTTAATAAAAAATTCAAGCACGGCTCCAATTTCTAAAGATTTGCACCTTATTTTTAGGTTCTACCGTTAGTCGTTAGAGCAGTTCGCGTGCCCGACTGCCGTTGTTCGCGTGTGCCGGTTTCGTTTTTGCTATTTATACGTTGCTTTTTTGCGGAAATAAATAAGTGATCACGATGACAAAGCAACGGCGTTGGACCGGTCGCATTGGCCAGGTGACAGCACTGTTTTCGACGGAGGTTTGGATCTCCGGTCGCTTCTAAGCTCGGTTGTAACATAGTTAATTGAGACGTGCAATAGAGCTGGGTCTGCGTCAGTATTTAAATATTGCAATATCGATTCGGTATCGGTATTACCGACGCTCATCTAACGTGCAATACTGTTCCTATGACTCCGAGCGAACTATCGCGTGGTTTCGCCTGTATTCGTACGCCCATCACCGTACGAGCCTCTGATCGTACGGTACGTACCCCGCGGGCCAAAACGGGCACTTGCTCGTAGTGCCGTCTGGCAATGGCGCGGTTAGTTAATCCGTCGTCATATACAAAGGCTTTTATATGGGGGCACCTGCAACTACGCTTTTCCGCCACTCTTATTTTCTCTTCCTCGTCTCTTTTCGGCGACGTCCTGTGTTCAAAAAGTTTGGGAGGCAAGACAATGCAAGTTTCGGAAAGCACAGACGGCTGCAAATATCAGATAAAGAAAAATGCGGGTGCTTAAAATTTTAATTTTAGCTCTAAATAAATTTACTCAAAATAAAATTTTTTTCAGACCCAATTTTTTTGGTATTTTCGAAAAAAAATCGAACAAGAAGACAATTTTCCGACAGGTTAAAGCCCCCCTGTTACTCACGCTACAACGTCCATTATTGTTGCTAAAAATATGAGAAAAATATAAAAAATCATGAGTCTTCGCCGTCCTCAGAAACTTTTGGCAGTTGGGGGATTGCCCCCATGAAGACGGCGTGTATAGCCTAGGCTTCCGCATCATCGCGGTTGATCGTTGGATGGCGCTGTAGGCAGTTATCTCCATGGACAGACAGAGCAGAGAGCAAAGCATACGTATGATGATTCTCTATGATGTCCGGTGCATGCTGGTCGTTTGGGATCCGTGTCCTGTCCACGGGGATTCTTGACCGACCGCCGAGAGACGGGCGAACAGCCTAAAACCCGGCCTACACTTACTGCGATTTGTCGCGAATCTGCGCTACAACACGTAGTACTAGTACTGAAAAAATGCTCTAAACAACTTGAGTTTTAAGGTTTTTTAAAAGCTTTGAAACTTTTAAAGTCCAAATTTATTTGAGGTTTTTATTAGTTCCGCAATTTATGATACAAATCGTATATAATTTTATATTCTAATCGTGATTTTTGAGCGTTGACGTCACGAAGTCTACTTAACAAAAACGATGTGACATTAAGTAAGGTACACAGGACGTGATTCCCGGCCAGTTCTTTTCTTGTGTTACGCCACTGATGTCGGAAGATGGAAGCTAATATTAAAACCCAATCGGTCGGTTTAAGTCTCCAATATCTGATCGATTATGCCGCCCTGCTTGTCGTCCATGGATTTAACGCGCTAACGGAACGACGCGATACGTCAGTGACTTTGAGCCCGAGTTGACGACGAATCGAAACAAATTATGCGCGGGTTTTCTACAATATGGAACGATCCAGGCAGTTTCTTTTTTTTCTTCTTCAGAAAAATGGTCGAACTTTAACAAGTTGAAAACTTCAGACCAGTAGTGGTTGTGGACATGCCGGCAGAGCTTAGTGCAGAAAAACAAAATGCCAAAGTGTAGAACTGAGTGGTGATTAACACCAAGATGTGTCTTTGATGATAGTATGAGGATGATTTGTGCATCTTTAGTCACTGCGTATATAATTATGACACTAACGATGATGGTCCTGTAGAACTAAGCGCTATGCAACATCACAGGCTGCGCGGTAGCGCAGCACTGTTGTAAGGGTGACCAGCCATTTCAATGAGAAAACCCAAAATTTGACACCCCGTATATCCCAAACCCCTTAATTTTTTCGAACCGAAATTTGCACAGATGATTAAGTCTAACATATCTTTTGAAAGGCAAAATTTGGTGAAAATCCGTTCACGGGGGGCTTCCCCACGAATAGGTGAAATATGACGCTTGCGTGACTTTTTGTGCCTTTCCTTCCCTTCCCTTCCCTTTTCTGTCCTTTTCTCTTGCCGTCCTCTACAGGAAAAACGACTAAATTGATTTTAACGCACGATAACTCATATAACGCAGTTTCGCGCAAGAAAGTGCCTTTTGGGGGTCACAAAATTTAAATTCAACATTTTAACCTATTTTTTACCAAAATATGAAAAATTACAATGGCGCCTATGGGGAAAATTAGACAATGCTTTAAAGCATCATAACTCCGGCTATGTATAAGATAAAGTCGTAATTTTTGGTTCTAGGTATGGTTTTCGGGGTCGGCCAATTTAACGGTGTCATTTATATTTACCTTGATTGACCCCCGTTGCCATGGCAACGAAATTTGGGACAAAATGGGCCATAACTCGGCCCCCTTACAAGATAACTGCGCGCTGTTTGCATCTACCCCCTATTTTAGGCCCCGGGCTAGTTTTGGCCTTGGCCTTGATCTCAAGCCCTTGAACACAAAGTCCTTGATAACATCACTGTGATAATGATGATGATGATGATGATGATGCACTCAGCATAAGCTATTAGATGTTAATTTTGACACCGCTGCTGTAGCTGACGTAGCAGAGATCTACAAAAATTTACGTCTTAGTGACAATTTCGTTTGCCTGCCGCAGCAATGTCATGTAATCGAGGAAAGGAAGCGGTGGTATTATACAAAGGTTGGTTAGCGGATTGGCGGTTTTTAAGCCCCGCTGACGAACGCTATTGCGACTCACCGAAGCGAGGTTAACACGACACACGGCAAAGTAGTGGCATCTCGAGGGATTTCAACCAGTTGCAGAGCCCCGACAACATATTACGTCTAAACATGCACCCGTTTAAACGTTTCGACAAGTGACAGTTCTAGCCCCAAAAATCTGGGGCGCTGATTTTCACCCCAAACTCGGCTGAACAGAATGTTTTTTACTTATATCGGTATCACTAATAAAACGTCCTATCGATCAAAGTTTCATGCACACTAAACTGGGGATAATGAGTCTAAATCTGAGCGTACTGCAGCATCTCCAGCTTCATGCTAGATCCGCCACTAGGTTCAACGTTTAGACGATAACTAAAAAATGCATTAGCTGTGTTTATTTGCAAGATGATCTTTTACTATGTCGTTGTCTTTATTTCACCAGTTTCGTTAATGGTGTTCAGTGATCTGATTCCGTAATTCTGTAATTTAAAAATTATGATTTGATTGTGGTTTTTTTATTTGATATGACTTAAATTTATTTTTAAAATTTAGATTTGATATAAAAACTTAGTGACTATACAGATCAGCATGCACAAGATAATCTACAGCAAATGGAATTCGTTGCACTTTAAACGTTTAACAAATCAATTTGTTTTCGCGCATCTTTGGTTGAGACGTCACACATCGTAGTGCCAGAGCACTTAAGACGTCATGTCTGGCGAGCGACATCTGGTGCGAGATTTGTGAGTGATTAGGGTCCACGTCTGCTACGTAATTTCGTTTTTTTTTCTCTTTTTTGTTTTTCCACCCAGAAAACAAAAAATTACAAAATTAATGTGGTTTGCCACTGGAGAGGACAGTTTTTCCCATCTATATATTTTTGCCTGTCGGAAAATATTTGCTGAACAACTTTCTTCTAACAATAAAATATTTTGGCTAAAAATTATTATTTTCGAAGAACGTTAGGGACAAAATCAAAAACCTAAGCATCCGCAGTTTCTCTGTCGGAAACGCGCAACTGTCTGTTTGCAAATTGCCAAACCATGACTTCTGCATTTCACAAAGTAGTGTAGCAACAATATTAAAATAAGATGGGCAAAACCAGTCATTTACGTCAAGTTTATTTTTTAATGTTGCATGCCAAAAATTATAAAAATCGGCTAATGTTTCACGTAGCTATTTATTAAATAAAAGTGGCTTGGTTTTTATTGAGACACATTGTGCACTGCAAATGTTTGGCGCGCGAAGGGGCAAACTTTATACTGTCGATTTATTCGCAATTTTAGTCGTATTCGGTGAATTTCGTTTTTTTAAATTTTATTTTTGTTTCCGAAACAAACAGCTTTGTAGCAGTAAAACTTTAAAAGCAAACAAAAAAACACGGATATGCTGAGGGGTCCAATAAGAACTTCAGGGCGGTGTTTTGTGCGGACGGACGGCAAAATGGAAGTACAGGATTTCTTATGCCTCGAGTTCCGTTTTCCGCACATTCAGTATTTATGACTCTTGTACATGTACAAAGTACAAACATTTACACATGTCCGTTTTTATTATGGAAAAAGTCAAGTTATAGGGTGTTTACACGATCGAGCAAACATCGAGCAGCTAGCTCGACGTTCTATGGTAATTAGCATGCTAATTAGGAGGACGGGCGGGTTGTAATTGGAAAGTCTATATAACACGTGATCAGCTGTGTGCTAACAGCCTAAGCCTAGGCCTACATTTGAGCCAGGGGGGTTCCAATAGGTCTGCTTGAGCCAACTCGATGTTTGCTCGATCGTGTAAACACCCTATTACTGTTTTTTTCGGCCTTCCTGGTTTCTATACGTCGCTGCTCTGTCGTCAGCTCTTTGCACGAAGACACTACACAGGGCTACTGCTATTTGTCATGTCTTTGAGACACCTATCTTTTCCCGGTATCTGTTCTTTTTCGTGCATGAGTTATATTGTATACACTGCGACGTTATCTCTGAGAATTAACTGAACAGAACCGCTGTATTTATTTCCGCTTGTTTTAGTTGTAATTGTCGTCGTCATCGTTTTAATCGTTCTAAGTTGGTAAGTAAATTTTTATAGCGCGCAATGCCAAAGAGTAGACCTCCGAATTAAAAGCGCGAAGGCTGTTCTGATAAATAATATATGCAACGACGTTGAAAACTTGTAGTTGTTGCATAATAGTTATCGTTGTCGTCTTGTCGTCGTCGTTGTTGTGGTTGTTGATTAAAAAGATGTCGAAAAAAAATCCTGCCAAATCTGAAACCCGACGGCCGCTGGGGTGGAGACTAAGATTGCGTCGGAAAGTTGTAGTAGTAGTTGTTGTAGTTGTCGAGGTTGTCGTCGTTGTCGCTGTTGTAGTTGTGGTGACTCAGTCTGATCGCCGCTAACAGTCAGTCGTTGTCATCAAGCGGCCGTTCGTGTGTTTCTTTCCTTTCGCACAAATGGAACATGTGTGGCCAGGGGGAGAGAACTGGGGAGTTTTTTTCCCTTCCTCTCATTTCTTGCATTTTCTAGCCCTACTTGCTGTAGTCATTTACGATTATCAAAACCTGTCGACGACATGCTGTAAGTGAGACGTGATGGATGTTACGTGCCTGACCTCAAAAAGACAATACTGAGCCCACGTTAGTTAGAGAGTCAAACAAATACATGTAGGCCTATGTCCTGACATGTTCTGTGCTTCCGGTTGAAGTCTGGTGTAAAAGTGCGGACGGGTTTAGATTTATTTTAATTTTTATTTTATGACAGAAGTAAAAAAAACGTAAAGCAGCAAAACAGACAAAAAGCAAACTAAAAAACGGCACACGTATTTCTGACACTCCAATACCAATTTTAGAGACAGTATTTTAGGGACGTACGAAAACGGAAGCGCACAGATTTGTAATGCCTCTCCAACATTCTTGGAGAATAAAAGCACTATCTACAGAGGCTTTATGTAGCTGCTATAACATGTAAGTAACATCATTGCTAGGGGAGATTAACGCTTTCGGCGTAGTTAGTAGCTACCATATTGACCCCAAGGCGTCGCGCACTATTCTGCTACTGCTTCAACTGACAGAGAAAGGGCGAAGTTGGCGGAAATTAGGGGGTCGTCGCGGCGTCTCTCTACCTCCGTTTGTATCAGGGAATGTGATCCCCCTTTGTTTAACAAATTTACAACACTTTTTAATTTATTTTTATTTAATTTTTATTTAGCACCGACCTTTATAGGGACAATAATTGTGAAATGACACATCAGGTAAGAAATGGTCCAAAGAAGCACTAACAATTATTCTATAAATCAATAGGAGAAGTTATGCTTTTAATTGTATATTGTAATAAAATATCTTATTGTCGTAAAAGCAACTTGTCGAATGTATTCTGCATTTAAATTAAAAGCAAAACGCCAAAAAAGATCAAAATTTCTGGATACCGTTGCTTAGCATTGTGTTGCGATCCATTATTGTACATGTAGTTAGTGAAATTTTGAAAGAACAGTTATCTTAAACAGTCTTAATTATCGTTGATGCAATTATATAATTATAGGGCACTGCGTATTTTTTTGTCTGTATCAATAGTTTTTTAATGATTTATCTGCCAGTGAAGATAAACAAGTTATTAGATATTTCGTATCACAAAACAAGACATGCATAAAAATCAAGTACAATTTCTCCCACTTCTTTGTAAGCATCACGCCCAGACAGCTACGGCTGCTACGGCTGCTGATGTTGCTGCCTCTAGGTCTCTTCATTAATGCAATTTTCTTTTCCATCTCGTGACATGTTCGCCCGCAGCAGCACCGCTAGCAGGTCTTGCTGTGTGCAATGGCTAGCGTCGTATGTAGGCTATTGTGTTCCTTCGTTGCTTCCCGAGCCATCGCAACACGAACTACAGTCGCAAGGCGCCGCCACCGTCACTGTCCAGAGATGCGCCGTGGTTTATAACTCGACGGTCAAACCGATTCGATATTTAGCCGACCGTACTTAAGTAACGGCCGAGCTTATGTTACGGTTGTCGTCCGTCTGTCTGTCTGTCTGTCGTTGTCTGCAATAGGTGTATTATGGCTAAGCGTTAGGTGTAAAAAAACTTTTTTACACGAGTAATTAGTCCTCTGTCTTAAACTCGGGCATGCAAAATTTCAGCGATCTAGTGCAAAGAAAACATTTTCAAATTGAGGGTTGAATAAAAAAGGGGGTAGGCAAAATGCGCATTTTTAACGGAAAACTGGCGATATCTCGGAAACGGCAAGAGATAGGGTCAAGGTTACTAACAAACACTAATAGGAAGTGGCATACGCCTTTTCAAATAGAATGAAAATCATTGATTTTAAATGACTCTGAAGGTCACTGACAACCAGTACGGTCGTCTATCCTAGCGACAGCTGAGCTTCTTGTTTTTCATACACACGGCACCAATTTTGTCGATCTGTTTTATCGGTTACGGTATCGATTAAACTAAATAAATAAGTCTTCTCTTTAGTTAATAAGCATATTGTGCAAATTTCTGTTTTACACGTAGGCTCTAAATGTACTGACAAAACTGAAATGCAGAGGACTTTAATGTCAGACAGCCGAGGCGACCATTAACGTCTGTAGATGCACCGTTTGAAACACGGCAGACTAATCAATTCGATTTTCTGCCGAATATTAGCATCGTACAGGTAAGACGTACAAAGCTGGACAAAGCTGCGTCTGAAGATAAGCTGTGTCAATCGCTGTCGACGTGACTCAGTTTTTTAGCATGATGCATAAAAAAGTTTGAGTGATTTTGTGTTTTCTGTTGTATTGCAGTATTGTTGAGTTATTTTTTTTTAGGTCAGTCGAGTTTTGTCAGCCGGGCTGCTTAAAAATAGTTAACGGTTTTGGCCGAAATTTTGTGAATAGCTTGAACAAAACTTTAAAAACAGAAGCAAAATTTTGGTGACAATCTGGATTTCTTGTGTATTTTCGATCATTAGCCAAGATTACGAAATAACAGTTGTATTAAGTCATATTTATTTGCTAGGTGGCAGCACCAAGGTTTGTTATTACCGATCGCTTTGTCACATCAAATTGAACCGAACCTTGGCTACCAAAATCGAAATCGGTCTTCTCCAAACCGCCCATCACTGATGCGGAGGATGACGGCGTCGTTGCCATAGAAACCAGGCAGAGCTCTGACATGATGAACATGACTACCGCTCGTATAGGTAGGCCTAGAGGAAGTGGCTTGCAGTTGCGGACACCTGCCTGGCTAGCAAATAGGCTCCGATTGCATGGGAGGCGATGGAAGCTTCACAGCCGCAGCTGATTGCAGGGGTAGAAATTTAAAAAGGAAGAAAGGGAAAATACAGAAAATAGAAGGAAAAATGGGAAAGGTTGCAAAAAGTATGCTGGAAAAAAAGATCGCCCCCAAAGTGACGTCTAAACGCCGAGATCTACGACCACAATAATTCAGTCCACAATACGTTTATATCAATACATCGTTATTCATGTTTTCGAACACAATTATCTTTGTTTTATCGTTTGAGGCACAAAAACATGTTTTTTTCATGTACACAGTGTAGCTACGTATGCATATCAGACATTATGAACAGTACTGTTAATAGTTTACGCATTTCCATTACTTACACGTACGCGTTTTTGCATTTTGACAAGGTCCGTTAAGAAACGAACAGGGTGATGATTTTCATAAGTTTGTTTATTTTGTATATATTTTGTATGCCCATTTTTGTGTGTCGACGCGCCTGCCTATAATGGCTAGTGACAGCTTTCAGCACGTCAACAGCCGTATGATAGGACCTATAGACTTTGCGACAGATTGTTATAACGAGTGCCATCTCTACTCTGCACTGCAGTGTATTAGATGATGCGTTGTGCTGTTCATATATAGGCCTACATGTAGCTATAGGAGTACTTGACTCAATGAAGACCGCTAGTGCAAGTAGGCCTATGCAATTCTCACAGTATATTTTGTTGTCGTCGAATATGCATTAAAACTTTTTATTGCGTGCGAATTCCGATCTTGCTAAAATGATAAACATTTTGCGTGAAAGTCAGAAATGCTTTTAATGCGCAATAATACGTTTACATATTCAGTGGTCGGCCACGGCGTACGCGAGGTGGAAATATTATTTTCGGGAAATATTTTTAAAAGTCACAGAATCGTTGACGCAAAGCAGATTGTCAGAATTTTCATAGACAACACCAGAAAAGTAAAGAAACAGGAAGTTTCGCAAACGGGGTCCAGGGCAAAGCCCTCGAATTTATTTATTTATTTACTAAAACTTGGGCGACGACAAATTTGTTTCAGGTCAGTTAGCAGGTTATTTTCTAGTTTTAAAATAAATGTCCCAGTTCGCACTCGGTTAGTCGGCTTCAAAGCGTGACTGAGATGAAAAATCGCGAGCGTCGTGTTATGATGCTAGTAGGCTAAGCGACAAATGAGCGTTGACGCGCGTGATAATGTCAGGCGTCAGACGTTGTTATGGCAACTGCTGCTGAAGCACTCAAGAACACGCCGTTGATGACGGTGAAGCCACGGCATGCGTGCATGTCGACATAAGATCAAGGGCTTTTATCCCTATAATGGGGCGCAACTTGCCCCCAGTGAAGAATAGGAGGAAAACTTTGTTAAGGGTGTATTTTATAGTTGTATACCATATAAATTGCCATCACCAGAAGCGCTGCCTTTAGCTCAGAATGCATCACGAACCGTTTGCTATCCGGGCTCGGCCCGGACCCGTTGGGAAAATTTACAGCGCTTCCCTAGCAAACGATATCGCTAGTTTAGTATGGCCAGCGAAAAGGAAAAGGAAAGAAGGTAACGGGAAAAGGAGGATAAAATAAAAAGTGATGGAGAAAGTGGAAAAAACCTAGCAAATATAGCAAAAACGGGAATAAAGGGGAAAAAAGAAAAAAAATGGCAGAAAAGAGAAAAAGAAAAAACGTGGACGAAAGAAGGGCCAAAATTGAACCCGATTTTGATTTTAGATTTAGCGAAGTAGAAGCCCCTTGTATACGAATACGATTAATTTTATACACCATGAGCCAAAAATTGCACTAAAATAGCGACATCTTTTGGGCTTGTTGAGAATTTTTATAAAAAAATTTGTTGCGAACTGTCCGCCGAGTCAGCCAGGAAAGAAATTAGTGTCGTGTTTTGACCCATGGTGTAGTCAAGGAAAATTCGAGATTTTGATTTGGCGAATCGAGCGTCGAAGGAGCAAAAATGGTGGTGCCGCAGGTCCCGAGAGCATAAAAATGAGGTATGGGAAGGCGGTGTCTTTTTCTCCATTAGCGGAGTGGTCTGGAAAGCCGGACTTTAAAATTTTTTTTTGCTTTGTGAAATGCGTATTTTGGTGCATTTCACGAGCCCTTTTAAGTGCTAAATTGCTTCTGCGCTGTAATAAATGCCCAGACCTCGAGAACGCTTGTTCAGTCTGCTGGCATTCCAGCCTGATTGTGGCTTAATGAAAGGCGCTCTGAACATTATCTGAGCGACAAATTTGATCATCGTCAGCGCTCAAGCACTAGCTGAGTCACAATTATAGCCATCCTGACGGTTTTTTTTCAGAGGGAGTTTTGTCCAGAGTGTAAACTTTCTTGTTATAGTGGGGGAGGCTCAAGGCGAGCGCAGAGAGCGAAAGTACGCGGGGTTTGTTGGGTCAGGAAAAAAAACCCGTTGATGTTGACATCGTTTTTGCTTTTTTTCCGGAGGGCAAACGGGGCATAAACTTGTATAGTTTTTGTTGCCATTGCTTCTATATTTTGTTGCGGGACATGTTGTGTTGTGGAGTGTGGCCTTTTGACTTCGTAGATCCGCTACTGATATTCAGTATTATTTAGAAAACCGTTAAATACTTCTTTTAGGTGTACGAAAAAAGCTTTGCAGTCTGCTTGTTTTGGAACCATCAGACAGCTCGAAAGCACTAAGAATCGCCCTTGATCAAAAGCTGTTGCTCCCGGTTTAGTTTGTTCACTGTATATATGCAGCTGCTGTCGTGTGTCTTTCTTTGTAGACTGGCGCTAATTTTATGTTACACCTGGGTTGACTGGTCTGTGGGCAAACTTCAAATACATCTAGAATTTCTTATACTCGGTTTGCAGGGCTATAGTCGTATGCAAAAAGTGGGGACGCCGGAAATTTAGCGCTTTCTTCCAGTTTTGTCGTGGGCAAAAAAGTCAGGAAACAGGAGATGCATTTTTCTCACAGACAGCTGCAAATTTCCCACGAAAGATATATGAGTGCTTAGAATGTTAACTTAAAATTATAATTTTAAGGTCGAATGTTTCGTAAAATGAGGATTTCCTGCCCCAAATGCTGGTAATTTTGGGAGGCATTTTCGACAAGCAAAATATATGGGAAATTTTTCCACCAATACTACGTCGACAGTCTCCGCCCCACTATACTCGTGTCTGTCTGTCTCCGCTAGGTGGCAGGACAAGAACGTATGCCTATGAGCGCCGTACATGTAGAGTCAATACGTTCCGACACAGTCGACTTGAGAGCCATTCCGTTCGATTGCAGAAGTCGCGTAGTGTATAAATTGTCTTTCTTGCCGCCACTTCACTGAGAGGACATTATGGGTCGCCCGAGACTCGCGAGTGTAGATTGCGTGACGTTATAATATTCTTTGCAAGCTGCTTGTATAACGTCCGGATACCGACCTGTAGAATTATGCAGTGGCCTAAATTTAACCTAACTTTTATTTACTTTGATGTGGTCTGTATTTGTTATACAAATAAATCAATGAATCAGAACACATACGTGTATAGCAGCATGTGTCGGGAACGAATCCGAATCACAACTGGTGCTCTGTTCTTAACATTTCGTACAAAATCAAAACTGATATTGGGTGCCGATTAAAATAAAAATTGTCTGTATCAAAAATTGCTGATTTTAAACCAGAATTGTTGAGTTATTCAAATATGTAGCATGGGTCTAGTTTCTTTCAGACACAGTGTACACTGTGTTACTGATTGGTATGTTTTTCAGCGGCGGCGGACGACGCGTCGTCATGGAGTTCGCAGTACTTCGTACAGACTCTGACTAGGATGGCCGACAGCAGCAGAGCCAAGGTCAAAGAGGTGCGCCACTAGCTTCTTTTCTTCTGCAAACTTTAATTTTGTTTTTTTTAAATTCTTTAAATAGTGGGTTTTTGCTACAAACTGTGCACGTTTGGAAAACAAGTTTAGTATAAAATATTTTCCGGCAGTCTAAAATTGGCGGCAACGCCAGCGATAAGATCACAAGGCCAGTGACAAAGCTGCGTATGCAGTATATGTAGTGATCATAATTATATTTTAGACACAACCAACGATATTTGAAGTCAATGATCAAAAAAACTAAAATAGAATAAGTTTTTTAACTCAAATAGTATAATTTTTGTTTATGTTTTTACGCGTGAGAGCTATCATAGCTAGCTATATCGCGTATTAGTTATGGTAATTCTGTCTTGGTGTCTGTCTTGGTGTCTGTCGTGGTGTCTTGGTGTCTATCTGTCACAACCCGGTACCGATCGGAGCCCAGGTAAGATAGAGACATCTAATTTACACACATGATAGCTTAGAGTCTCTAGTATTTTGTTACAAAATTATACGCCACTGGGTGAAGAGGGTCCTCACGAACGAGGGGGAGAAGAGGGGCACCTCTTCAAAAGCGTTATTCTACCGTTATTGGCTCGTCTAACGTGAAAATGGTTGCAGATGGGCACAGACATGCTGCTTATCATAACAAGCACTGGCGACGAGCTTTTTAGAAATGTCAACATCGATGATCTTGAGTGACCTTAAACCCCCCAAATAGGGGGGTTTAATGAATTTTTTTGCGGTTTCGGGCTGCGACACGCATTTTAAGAGTGAATTGCACCAAATAGCTGGAGATAGACCAAGACAACCTGCATGTGAAATTTTTAGCATTAAATGTAGATTTTAACAATTTAAGTCTGGATCCTCTAGGTTCAAGTAGGCCTGCGCACGCGGGTGTCAAATAGGGGTTACTCTATTAAAAAGTGGTTATTTAACCGCCGCTGGCTTATCTAACGTGAAAATGGTTTCAGATAGGCACAGACATGCTGGTTAACATAACAAGCACTGGCGACGGGCTTCTTAGGATTGTCAACATTGATGACCTCAATTGACCTTGAACCTTAATGATTTTTTGGCGATTTTTGGCTGCAGAAGAGTGAATTGCGACCAAACGGATGGATGTAAACCAAGATTACCTGCGAACAGGAACTGCTATAGGCTCATTCGCGTCTCATGAGCATTAGCTCAGATTTATTGTTATAGTAACTGTGCAGATACGAACTATCATGTACCATGTTTCTTCATGTTTGTATCTGTATAGGCCTATCTGGTAAAAAAAATTGCAGTTATAAGATGTTCTGCGTTATGTTACATGATATCTATATGAAGTCAATCATCTTGAGTTGTAATGTCTGCGTGTGTAGCTGTTGGCTCGTCACAGTGAACTGGAACAATCGGAGACAAAAGCGCAGGCAGCTCTGCTAACGATCCTATCTCTGACGCAGATCACGGAGTTGAAGCTGCTGTTGGATATCGGTCGTCTCGGTCACAGGTTCTACGACTTCGTGCTCACGCTGCTGATCGCCTGCATACTACTCGAGCTGTGTGTCGGCATCATCATCATCTACATCGGCAATTTGCACTACTATCAAAGCGCCAGCGGAGTGGACGTGTTCTGCGGCTGCTGCTACTGCTGCTTCGGAGGCGGAGGCGGCATCAGCGACTGTCTGCTCTGCTGCTGTCGACGTTGCCGCATGCCGCGCTCGGGGTCGGGGTCATCGACGTCGAAGCGTCACGGCAACTACCTCAGTGTGCAGACGACGCGTGGCGGAGGGGGCGTGGCCGGAGGCGCTGGGGATGGGAACGCGCCGCTCCAGCAGGAGACCGAACTGGACGAGGAGTGGTCGGCCGGGCGACGCGCCAGAGGCCGCTACGAGTCCGAGGGCGGGGTGCTCGACCGCACCGACACCGGGATCGAGACGGCTCGCGTGAAGCTGGCCTCGGCCGAGGTGCGCATCGTGCGCGCAGCCAACTACACGCGCGTGGTCGAGGACGCGCTGCGCCGGACGCCGGGGAACCCGGAGCTCGAGGAGGAACTGGGCCGATCGCGCGACGAGCTGGCCGCGTCGAGACGCGAGAAGGACGAGCTCGAAGCCGAGCAACGACTGGCCGAGGCTCTATACCGCCGGGCGTTCTACGCCAAGGAACAGCGAGAGGACCGGCGCGAGCGGGCGACGTTCGGCCGGATCGCTCGCTGGCAGCACGCCGCCACGTACCTGCTCTACTTTGTGATGCTGATGAACGTGTTCATCACGACGTTCGGCATCTCCGGCGGCAGACACGACACCGTCATCGGCGTACCACGACCTGCTGCTGCAGCCGCTGCCCCTCCAGTCACTCCCGCCGGTGCCGCAATGTCTTCGTCCACGCTGTTGTCCGCCCTCACCACGACCATGAAGTACGACTTGGCGGGCGGCAAGTATGACGTCATAATCAGCGATCACTCGTCGATCGGCGGCAACAACGCCTCCTACCTCAGGTTACACGAATGACTGAATGACGCGTACCGTACGTGACGTCATCGCGTGACGTCATCGCATGCCGATATTCTAGCACTGTCCGCTAGGTGGCAGGCCAGCTGTGAGGGGTCTGACATCAGGACCGGTCCTTGAATGACTTCAGCATAATGTGGCAGCAGACTCAGCGCGTTGCGACAATATTAATTTTCAGTAGCCTATACGAACAGATTCTGGAGTGAAAAACAAGGCTGCAAAAACCTAGATTTATAACAAAGAGTTTTTTTCTGTGTTTAGTTTTTGTTTCAGCTTTCGAGACGTAAGAGACTGAACACAACATACGGCCCGGAAGACTACGAAAAACACTCCGTTCTGTGTTCAAGTGCAAACTATACTCTATATTGTCCAAGGCTATAGGCATTATCATATTGTAGTTACCTACCATCGTGATTAATCGGTCTAAAAGCATAAGAGACGATAAAGCCTTTGCACAGCCTAGAAATTGGACTTTTTTCGTTGCTTTCACTAAACTTAAAACTGAATTCTTTTTTATAAGACTCAATTCTACAGCCCTGAGACAGACCTTCAAACAAACTGTCGATAGAGCTTCAGTTGTGACGTCACCGTCCGCCGGCCCGACCGGAAGTCGACAACCTGACCTGGTCACGTGACCGGAAGCAGTCGACGGACCAAAGAAACTGTACTAATGGCCGTGACTGACCGAACCGCCGCTGTGTATTTACTGTTGCCGTTTGTTTGACCTCAGGAGAATGACAAACGCTTGACTTCCCTGGCTGTGTGTAGATTATTGTTTGAAAAACTCGTCTTAATAACCGGAAGAACGTTATTTATTCTATGACTGTAGGCAGCATAGAATTGCAAATTGCAAGTTTGTTTTAATAGAAAATCAGAGAATATTGATATTTAACAGTCATTGTAGTCAGGTTATAGGCAGTATCGTCGTATAGGTTAAAACGTCGGGCAGGAAGTTGTAATTTTGCGCTGCAAATTTTCAACTGACTGCTAAAAATGTCAATTTGGCGACTAAATTTCCGCTAAATAGGGAATTTTTCATAACAAATTTTGATTTTGTATTTCTACTGTATTTTAGACAGCAATTTTTTATGCAGGAAAAAACTTTTTGGCAGGTTAAAGTTGGGGATGGGAAACTGTTTTCTTTTTCTCTGTCCCGACGCCACTGAGTAAAATTTTAATGATTCATTTGTTGAAAATGCGTTCCCGGTTAGTAGAAGAAGCCTGAGTAGTTTGAGAAAGAACTGCTGCACGTATAGGAAGAAGGCAATTGGTCACACGAAATGACCTCTGACCTATAACTGCCGCATTTAGTTAATCGTCACGACCCATGACCTATTTGCGTTGTGACCCAGTTTTACCGATGACCTTTTGACTCCAAGTTGTAGTTTGTGTTGTTACCTGCCCGTGTAAAATCATTGTACAGTGTGTTGTCACATGCACTTTCTTGGCCGTGTCTGATGTGGCAAAGTCGAGTTCGTAGGCCTACATGATACAGTTTTTATACAAAATTAGGCAGCTGCAATATCCATAGTTGTAATGCTATAAACGTTTGTATTTTTTTACAAAAAAACTCTTATAGCGTTGTTTAACTGTTCGCAACTTTTTAAAAAAATTTTTGGCTAATTTTTAAAGACCAGAGTAAAATGACGGTCAATCAAAATGTTAAATGATAGGCTTACTGCAATAATTACAACCATTTTTATCTCCGCTAAGGTGAACGTAGTGAATATTGGAAGAGATTAAGAGATTGGTCGTTCTGTCCGTCGTACCGCGTGTGTGTGTGTACTTGATGACTCATCATCATCTCCACATGTCCTATACACAACCGGCAGAAACGGTGACGCCTTCCTGTGAAAACTTCTACATTTTACAGTAATAATTTTAAAATCACTTTACTTGGGGAGATGTGCAGTCTCACGAGCGCCTTTTAGTTTGTATTTGAATTTATTAACTTATTTCATAGTAAAATTTAATGAATACAAAAAAACTGTCCTCGACCAATGAATTTAATTAATAGTTTGGTGGATGTTTAAAAAGTTTTTATTTTGTTAACGTTTTAAATTTTTAAAGTCATTGCATGATTGCATCTTTGATAACATTTCATTGTGATATTTTTTCATCAATATAAGGCGCGCACACTATAGCTAAAACTTTTGCTGTTCATGTCAGTAAGACTAATTCTTACTAAACAATAAAGGTACAATAATAAATATATTTTTTAAAACGCCGGATAAAAGAGCGTGTTTTGTGTTAATAAGTTATTATTTGACATTGAATAAAAAAAGTTAGCCTACGTCTAATCGTTACTCATTGGATACACGTGTAAGACGTTATCGTTGGCCGTGTAATTCGCACTGTGCAGCGATAATTTGCGTTATATCTTGTGAACTGCAGTTTTGTGTCGTTATTGTATCGTTTCAGTGCTGACTTGTTTAGTCCTTCGTGCACTAATTATTGTCACACTCTCCGCGTTCAAAGATGTGTTTTTGCGATCGGCGTCGTAGCGCGAGGAGGGTACCGGCAACTTTACCTTTCCGTTTAATTTTAGCTTGTTGGGATGTTTTTGTTTGTTGAAAAGTTTTAGTCCAGAAATACAAAACGTATGGCTAAAAGTCCCAAATTTCCAGAAAATTTATGAACAAGCTGGTTCAAAATTTGTAGTTGTCTGCCGAAAAACTGCAACTTTTTGCTCCAAACGTCTTATACACGACGCCGCTGACATTATTGCTGATTTTACTAGTTTATAGATTTTTGTGTAAGAATGTAGCTAGGTATCTTTGTTTTTTTATTTGCCAACAAAAGTAATGATACAGTTATCAATGACAGAAAGACCCGTGGATTTGAATCTGTTTGCATTAATTTTCTGCATTGTTTTACAGAGTAGCCTTAGTCCCAAAACTACGAGTTTTCGACGAAATTTACACGACAATTGCTAACATTGAACGCCAAGTGTTGGGTACGGGGTAGATTTAAGGCCATGCGCAAAATGCGCATGCGGTCAGCGTATTGCTAACATGTCGAGAGGCAAAAATGGAGGGTTAAAAGACAGCGCATGGCTGACAGCCGGACACGGACAGTGTCCAGATTATTTATTGCGTTTGTCCGTCCGGTCTCTGCCATCTGGTGCCATCTGGGCCACTGATCCGCCGGTTCCGCTTTGGATGATAGGGTCACTGGCTTACGCCTAGTTTCATCCCGTACGATGCAACGAACGCAGCGAACGCAACGCAACGCAAGAACAGACACCGCTTCCAACTTCTGAATTCCTACAGGACTAGGACTCATCTTTCAGCGACAAGTCTTCCCTGCATATTGTGACTAATCTTGTGAAAATAGACAATTATTTTACAATCAGGGATATTACTAGATCCGTATCTTTGTTTAGTTTGCGTTTTATTTGTTTTTGCACGAACCGTGATTGCTTGATTTCTTGACTTGACGAGTTGAACAAATATTGAACAAATTTAGGTCCTAGGCTATAACATAATATTGTCATCTGCATAGCATATACTGATTAATGTATTTATTGTATAAATGTAAAAAAAAACATCAGTTTATACACTTGACGGCGACATGCAATGACTGAGACATCGAAAACAGCAACAATCATAACAAAATGATGTCATTCACCATCACATCGTCTAACTGTCAATGTGCTGTTGAATAATATCACCTTTTTATGATTTTTTGCTGTTTTTAATGTGTCAGTTATTGCATGTTGCCGTTAACAAGTGTAGACCTATAAACTGATGTTTTGTACATTTACATTTGCTGCTTTATTACAATAACAAAGTTTTTATGTTGATGGTCAATTATAAACCATCTGCTTTCCACGGCCATGAAGACACTGAACCTTAAATATTGTGGGTAACGATTTTGATTTTTAGGGGTCACGTGACGTCTTCGGAACGTGACCATCAGACTCGGCGAGGGCACTTTCCTATTGGTGGCCAATGATGACCATGCGCCTATCTTGCACGGATACGGAAATATGGTACTTCAAACATTTTGGGGTCACGAGTTTGACCTTTTGGGGTCACGTGACGTTATCGGTCACGTGACCATTCGACTCGGCATATGTGGTTTCCTATTGGTGGTCCATTGTAACCATGCATCTATCTTGAACCGTTACGGAGATATGGGGCCCAAAAGATATTGGGGTCACGACCTTGACCTTTTGCGGTCACGTGACGTCATAGATCACGTGACCATCGGACTCGGCGTGAGCACTTTCCTATTGGTGGTCAATGATGACCATGCGCCTATCTTGCACGGATACGAGGATACGGAACTTCAAAGATTTTGGGGTCACGAGTTTGAGTTTTTGAGGTCACGTGACGTCATCGGTCACGTGACCATTGGACTGGGCATATGTAGCTTCCTATTGGTGGTCCATTGGAACCATGCGTCTATCTTGCACCGTTACGGAGATATAAAGCCTAAAAGTTGCAGTTGCCCATGTTAAAGGCCAAAATTTCACTGCGCATACCCCGTGTTACGTGACCTGTAGGCAGAGGGTCTAAAATGACCACATATTTGGAATTCCCGAAGCCATATTGTTTATTCATTATACAACTTTTATGGGCGTGATCGATGACGTCACGTGACCCCAAAAGGTCTAGGTCGTGACCCCCATAACTTTGGGGCTCCATATCTCCGTAACGGTGCAACGGTGTACATTAATTTTCGTTATATTTCACCCATTTGCCGAGAAACCCCCGATGGACGGTTGAGGGGTTTCGGATCTGCGCGGGGTCGAATTTTGCCATTCTCCATTGACTTAGCCGGTCACCATTAACACAGGGCTGCGCTACCGCGCGCCTGTGATATATTCAAAACGTTGTTTTGTGTTTCGTTTTTGTTTAGGTATACTGAGTATGTCGGCGCGACTGTGAATGTAAAATACAACAAGTTTGTAAAGAATCGCGTTTCAGCTATTTCTTTTTTTCTGCACACGCGCCTGCTATAACGCAGTGCGAGCTGCCACCTTGCGAATGCCAATGTTATAAAGGTGACGAAGAGAAAATCACAGTCTGCGTATTATCGTGCCCTGTAGCACAGTCATACGCACGAATTTCTTTGAGTTGGTGTTAATGGGAGGCGTTTGAAAAGCTTAGCAACTTTACTGCAGACATAGTCTAAAATCGACGCGAACTATAAGCAGTACCATAGTTTTTTTTAGCCGACCGTACTTAAGTAGGCGATCGAGCCTATGGTACGAGTTGTCGTCTGTACGTCCGTCTGTGGTCTGAGTGTAACAAATGTACTTTGACTAAGAAGTAGGTCTTATGGGAAAACTTTTTACACAAGTAATTGGTTCTTTGTCGAGGCTCTCAGCGTACAAAATTTTGGGAATAGAGTGCAACGGAAACGCTGTCAAATTTGTGGTTGAATGAAGGGGAAAAGGGTAGGAAAAATGTGCTTTCTAACAGAAAACTGGCCATATCTTGGAAACAATAAAAGATAGCGCCGAGGTTACTATTAAACATTAATAGGAAGTGGCATACGCTGTTTTAGATAAGATGAAAACATGGACCTTGGATGACCTTGAAGATCACTGACAATCAGTACGGTCGGCCATTCTAGCGACAGCTGGGCTTCTTGTAACACATACTTGCTCGCTTGCAGACTTTAATGCATTTGTCACACACACTTATCTGCCAAACTGTTTCATGTCGTTGAAATAAAACTTTTATGTCTGTCTTTAGTTTATTACCTACGCTTCTATTGAAATTACAATAATCCTATATACACTGCCTGATTATCGGGCCGCACGAAGACAACATTATCGATCTTTTGATATGCCTGGTAATTTTTGTATATGACCACAAACGGCGACAGTGCAAAGTAAAACAAGAAATCTGAGCTAATGCTCATGAGACGCGCGAAAGCCTATAACATTTCCTGTTTTCAAACTACCAGTCTATTTCCAGCCATTTCGTCGCAGCTGCAGCCGAAAATCACAAAAATCAATAAAAAGCCCTTATTTCGAAAGTGTAGGATCTTTCAAAGTCATCGATGTTGATACGACTGAAAAGCTCGTCACTAGTGCTTGTTTGATAAGCAGCATGCACATGCCTGTCTGCAACCGTTTTCACGAAAGACTTCCCAACAACGGTAAAATAACGACTTTTATGATGCCCATTTTGATGCCCTCGTGCGCAGCTGCGCAGGTTTCTTGAACCTAGAAAATCGAGACTTGGACCGTCGAAATCTATGTTTAATGATAAAAATTTCATATGCAGCTTGTGCATGTTTATCTCAAATGGTTTCAGCGCAATTTGCTTTTGAAATGTGTGTCGCAGCCCGTAATCGCCAAAAAATCCATAAAACTCTTGTTTTAGCGTTTAAGATTATTTAATGTTACTGAATTCGGTGGCAATCGAGAGCCAGTGTACCACTTCCTATTAGTGATTAATAGTAACCTAAGCCCTATCTCGCACCGTTATTGAGATACAGCGACTTATTGGCCAAAAATCACAAATTTTACCCACTCCCTTTGATTTAGCGCCTTCGTTCGGGGTGACACCCTTCGAATTTATGGAAAAGCTTTACGGATCCTGAAACTAGAGTCTTCCAGGCAGCCAACAGTTAGGACTTGGTGATCCTAGCTTGCACCGTTTTTGACTGATCCAGCCGTGTGACGGACGGACGAACAGTCAGACAGAATTACGATTCTTATAGACGCTCTGAAAGCAGTAGCTGCTTTCGCGCGTAAAAAAATTGCTTGGTCGAGACCAAAAGTCTGTAGCGGATCCAGAGAGGAAGATAAGGATTGATGAATGATAAGGTTTAACGAACAACGCACAAATTCTTTGGACGCAGGTGCTGGAACTGTAGCCTTCATGTATGTGCATGTATGTGTATGTCTTGGTATTCTGCCTATATTCTATGTTTTTGATTTACGCAGACTATGTTTCCTGTTTAAACAAAGTACTCATATTATTTCTGTTCATAATATTTTAGGATGTTTGGTTTTGATGAGTCTAACAAATTATGTTCAGTTCATTCTGTGTGCAAACATTCTCACGGACATTTTAAAGTTTGTGTTTGGTATGCTTTTTATGTTTATTATCCATAAATCGACGTTGCGTTTTGTTTATGGTGACGCGGTCGAATACAAAAACTAAAAGAACAGTAACGCATTGTGAATATAGTTTTTCTTTGCACCGAGCAATTGCACGGGCGGCATTAGCCGTCGTATGTCTTTAAACGCTTTTAGTTCCGCAACAAATTTCAGATATATTTAAGTATGAGCTAAACTTTTTTCCGAAAATAGTTTTTGTTAATAATAAAAAATGCATAGACGAGAAACTTAATCTTGCTACCGTTTTATCTACAGATTGTTTTTTTGTGTATTTTGCTACATGCAAAAGTATGTCTGCAGTAGCCTACCGTGTGGCCAATAAAATACCACGCGACTGTTCCGATATCAAAATCTTCAATTCTTCAATCGGCGACGACGTATATACGGTGTACATTAACAGTCAGCGGCGTGTTACATACGCGGACTCTGCAACTGAGGTATGCCTACTGCGACATGAGCACTGACGATGGATGCTGGACGGTTTGTAGGCCCTATAGACGTGATTGTCCAACGTTTACAACAGTAGGCTATATACTGTGTCTCAAAAAAAACCCGGACCCCTATTACGTTTTGAAATAGCTCCAACAAACTGTGCCTAATAATAATGATGATTAGCTGAGAAAATCGTCAAAAGGTACTCAATATCGTAGTGTGTTACGGGCTTACGATATTTCATAAAAGCCGGTGAAAGATGTGGATGAACTGAAGCAGCGCTTGGTGGAGGTCTGGTCTAGCCTACGGCAGACCGTTGTC
>Ga0209367_1000355_pt1 | contig 42803 bp, 33 predicted proteins | sample WorMetLIZISLAND2_FD_187412 | JGI IMG/M metagenome (GOLD analysis project Ga0209367, IMG submission 187412) | Marine gutless worms symbiont microbial communities from Max Planck institute for Marine Microbiology, Germany - Olavius geniculatus... ... | reverse complement strand
AAAAAAAAGTGTAGTAAATTTCGAACACGGAGGGGTGTATATTTCACCTATATGGGGAGCAAAAACCCCTGGGCGGATTGAGCCCAAATTTTGTTTGGTGGTAGGCGTCCATGACGTAATCACGCCATTAAAATTTGGTGACGATCGGTTCAGGGGTTTTTGGTTGGCTGAGGGTCAAAGTTTGCATTTTCCCATATACTTTGAAGGTCGTCCTTACAACACTCACACTACCGTGTGAGTGTGATAGCAAACTCAGATCTGACAACATATTGAATTAATGACTGAAGATTACCAAAGCTACTGTTGATCCTAACCCTAATCCTAACCGGGCTGTGATAAAGTGCAGACCTGTGGACCGACCAACGGGTAAACTGCAGAACACTAAAATGCAGACCTTGTGCAACCGAACGTCTAATGAGCTAAAAAATGTCACTAAACAATAGCCCTAAAAAGAAATCGTCCTCAGAATAGCATATAGGCCTAAACAAACTAGGTTCAAAATTAAGCAAGTAGGCCTATCACAAGACAAACAACAAAAAATTAAAATTACTTTTTAGGTCGCCCGGAACGGTAGCTCCCGGAAGGCCTTATGTTTTACTGCAGTTCTTCATTTTCTTTTTTTCAATGCAAGATCTCCGAGATCAACAATGCGTGCATTTTGGACAACTTTGGATTTGGTCACGAATATCTCTGGAATGGATCAAAATTATCTACAAGCAGTAAATGGCGTTATCACCGGCAACCCGTGCTAGGTTTGATGCACAAACTTTGGTGAACGTTGGTCCACTAACAACAAAGTTTAGATGTCTCATTTCGACATACAAGTTCACTGCATTGTGCTGGCTATGTAAGGAAATGCTGCAATTGCATTCAGGCCACATGACTTTGCTGAGAATGGAATTTCAACCCCTAACTGCACTCCAATCAGACTTACGGCGCCGAGCGGCCTCACACTGGGCTCTGCCCCATATTTCTAGTTTTTGTTGAAATACATAAACTAGGCTACAAACGGAATTTAGTGTAGTGCAGCACAACAAAACAAAACAACCGGCCTATAGCTCATTGCAATATACTGGCTATGGGTAATAAGCGTATGTGCGGATCTGCGGATGTGGCAACGGGTAAAAGGTGGACAAAATCTGCAGATGCTAAGTGCGGATGCGTGAGTTAAAGATGGATGTACAAATAACAGTTGTCACGTACATTATCAGTCATAAAGTTGATGAGTTTTTCGATCATTCGCTCAGTAATTAACTGCTCAGCGGACGCTTTATAAGCGGCAATCGTTTGAAGTCTGCTGCTGTGAATTTGCGGCCAGGTGGGTCACAGTTTGCGCCACTTACTAACACAACAATTCAAACTGTGCAAGCTGTGCTGACAACCACTTAGCTTATAGCAAAGGGTTCCCAACATGGGTGTTGAAGAAAAAAGTGCAGGTTATTAAAGCAAAAATGGATATCCGCTATAGAGCCTAAAACATTACGTAACCATATCCCTGATCCTGTTTTTAATGATTATCCTGACCTTAATTGCACTAGATGCACCAGACACATATTACCCACACCCACGCACGACAACATATGATGAGGTGCGTCAATGCACGATGACAACGTATGTACAGTGACGTCACGCAACAACAAACGACAACGGATGACGACGACGATGACTACAAAGTGCAGCAGGAAGTTACTATTGTAAACCCAGATTTACCAACTTACTTATTTTCCCAACTTACAATTTTAAACGATATGCAAAGTACGGAAATTTCAATAACACGCCAGTCATAAAACATGGCGCCCAAACGTCTGGCGCCCAAACGTCTGGCGCCCAAAGGCCCCAAATTAATACACGGCTATAGACTGCTTATTGATCCAGAGGCGAGGCAGAGTATGATGCGTAAAAGGCGGATGTCCTCCGCATCGACATCCGTCTTTTACCCGTTGAAACATCCGCAGATCCGCACATCCGCCTTTTACCATTGTCCCAATATATTAATAAAATGTCAGATCAATGAGCCTAAAAATCCCCACTGAGGTCAGCCACCTTGACATGGTGGTGGGGCTTTGCTCCGATGACCCGAAAGATTTCTACAATCTGGAGGATAGGAGCATACTAAGAGCTGACCAAATACGTGAGAACATTTACTACACGTTACCAGTGCTGCCGTGCTGGTTTCGGCTTTACAGCCGACTACGGCTTTATAGCTGTCTACTTACGACCTCACAGCCATTATTTACGGCTTCACAGCCGTATACGGCTTTATAGATGTTACTTGTAACCTGTGGTTACTTTTGGGGACGCGCATTGGGCCGAACTGATACGGCCTCAGTGCTGGGCAAGTGTAAGAGCCTGCCCACCCCGAAGGCAAGGCAAGGCAAGGCAAGACAAGGCAAGGAGCCTAAAAATAGAAATTCTTCTTATAATAGCTCCCAAACAAACTAGCAGTAAGCAAGTGAAACGTCGGATGTCAGTAGTCAATGTCATTTTACTGATTTTATTTACATTCATTACATATTGTGTGTATTTCGTTTATAAGTAGGCCATAGCTATGGAGACGAGCGCTTAATTGTGCTGCTGATCACTACGTCTGCAAGCCTATTTCACACAAAGAGTTAAAAACAAAGCATGCAACACATTTATTTCACATTTCGTTTATAACTATAATGCGGACCAGCGGACCGACCAACGGGTAAACTGCGGACCTGGTTTGGTCCGCAGTTTACCCGTTGGTCAGTCCGCAGGTCCGCATTATACCCGTGCCCATCCTAACCCTAATGTTAACCCTAGCCGTAACCCTGCAGCGACATCCGCAGATCCGCACATCCGCTGATCTGCTTTTTACCATCGTCCAGCCACACTGAAGGGGAGAAGAAATGGTGGAGATGAGAATCGATCTCACGTATTTTAATTTCCGGACCTGGGCAGCTATGGAAATCAGGTAAGCTACAGTTCATTTTTATGTTTGCGCGTGTACCTGTTACAAAGTCGGACTTTGTAAAAGTCTGAGATTACTTTCGCGTAACATGAAACGCAAATCATGGAGCATATAACCGTGTTACAACTTGCAAGAACATTCACCCAAACAACGCCATATTGTTTATCAAGTTCCCGTCAGGAGTAAAACTCGGAATAAACCCAATCCCGGATCGACGTAAAGCATGCAACGTAACACACGCAGGTGAGTTGAAGTGAAGCGAAGTACGCACTACGCAGGACAACAAACGCAGCTGTCGCAACAACCATTTTTATCTTTGTTTTTTTTAAATTGTCGGTATTTAATAACGATGTCAAAAAATCGCTTCTTACACGAGGTTTTCGTTTTCATGTTTTCATCGACTTCATTTTGCTCGCTCCTGGGCCAGCTTCTTGGGTTGTGAATTGACGTAGCCTATAGCTGTCCAGGAGGTTTGGAGGTATAGGCCTACGGAGTACGGACCCTTCTTCCTCCCTGAGATCAGGAAGGCGACTTTTGTAGGCCTACCGGTAGGCCTAATAACGCTACGCCTATGATCTCTAGCTATTTCGTCGCAATTCACTTTTGAAATGTGCGCTGCAACCAAAAATTGTGAAAAAATTTACTAAAAACCCTTATTTTGGAGGCTCAAGGTCGTTTAAGGTCATCGATGTTGTTAAATCTAAAAAAGCTCGTCACCAGTGCAGTGCAATTGTTATGACAAACAGCATATGCATGTAGCCCTACCTATCTGCAACCGTTTTCACGCTATACGAGCCAATAGCGCCAAAACGTCTTTTTAGGGGGTGCCACTTTTGATGCCCTATAGTTCGAGAGGAATCGCTTTACCCAGGGGAACAAAAATTTGTTAAGATAAGCTAGAGTCTTTGGAGCATCCCATGGTGAAGACTTTGTGATAGCTTGCACCGTTTTGATACAATCGCAGAGTGAGACAGAGGGGCGAACGGACAGACAGACAGACAGACGCCCTGCATGGCGATTGCTAAGACGGTGAAGCATTCTGCTGTCGCGCGTAAAATTGCGGCCAAACCGTTGCAGATATACAGACATGGTTACTACTAACAGTCTATAAAGTTTCCACCGCCTTATCTGATGGTACCATCGTTGACCCCCTATCATTTAGCCACAATACCTCACGATTGGCATTGTGTAGTGCGTTATGACTCTTCAAGGTCATCCAAGGTTATCGATTTATATGTCATTTGAAAGCCATTATGCGACTGACTATTGGTGATCAATAACAACCTCGGCTCTATCTTGCACCGTTTAGCTACAGTAGGCCTAAATCCGTGACAGATAGGCAGACAACAACCACGACAAAAAGCCGACCTTTAAGCTTACATCTTGTCGATCGGCCCAAAAATGCACCAAAACGCTTCATTTTAGCACAAAAATTAAAAAAAATTTCTGGAGAGGAGGCAGAGACGCGTGGTGAAGGAAGCCTCTTTCACACTCCGCTGCGGCCAAATGCTGGATCCCCACGCTCTTCTTTACTCTTCGACGGGAAGCTTCATTTTGTAACGCCGACGGGAAGCCGGGGTCAATTTGTCCCCACGAATATTATGGTACATTCTGTAGGTTTTAAGTGAAGTTCTGAACCACAAACAGTCTTGATCTCTTTCAAAAAAATGCTAGTATTATTTTCGTCATCTAATATCAATCGTGTTGCCATTGTAACGGATTTTGAAGAATTTGAACAGCAAATATGCTATATCGAGGCTTTTATACGAGATATCACCTAAATTTGTGCATAAATTAAAAATTTTTAGGAAACAGTCAATTAAATGACGTTATTTAGATTTTATTGCGACCAACTTTTGTTGCCATTGTAACGAAATTTAGACAACATGCACAAAATTGGAACATTGTGGCGTCCACAGCAACGGACGCTATGCAAAACCACTGCTCTTAGTTTATATGGTAACTAACGTTTGGGAACGGTTTCCTGTCATTACGTCTGCTAAATAAGCTGTTGCTACGCAAAATCATCGCCATAACAACCGTTGGTATGTGAAGCCGTTAGATTTATTGTAGTGAATTGCATACGAATAGGTTAGCCTACTATATAGCCATGATTCCTAGCACATTTAGGGACCTAAACAGTTAGTACTTGCTTTATAGCACACTTAAGTTGTTGCTAAGGGCTTTTTGCTACCATAGCAACAGACGGTCACTGAAAGGCAGAAAATGTGTAGGCCTATTTTACCACTGGTTGATATAATATCACCAAATGTAACTGAAAGTGCAAAAAAATCAATTTTAGCAAGCAAATCCGACGTGAGCTATTTTCTTCGACATGTTGACCCGCACAATTGCGCAGAGGGGGTGTCGAGAAAGTTTTGATAGCAGCTGCGGCTCCTATCGTCAGAAACATAAACTAAAAGTGCCAAATCGAAGGCAATGAAAGAATATTAAAAGTCACGAAGTCTAGTCCATAAAGTTCAATCCATTTTTAATATTGTGTCTGGGGTCAATTTGACCCAGGCTTCCCATCGAAGGGTTATAGACAGTCATGGCCTACGTAGCTATAAATACAATATATTTTACTGATGTGATCATCATCACGACTTTTTACTTAGCAGGCAGATATTGTCACGCGCATATAGGCTGACGTAATGTCTGCACGATTGATACTTACACGCAATAATGCACCTATGTATATACAATCGATGCACGCGCAGAGAAAGGTTTTACATGGGAAAACGGGATTTTGAGTGTGAGTTTATGGGGATCAGAAGAGCCGAAAACACGGTTACAATTGACAGCCTATACTAGGAACTTGTCAATGTCCTATCCAACGACACCATCGCCGGCGTTCTACGACGTACCGTTTAGCCACAATACGTGCGCTACAGATGACAGACAGAAGACAGTGTCATACCCGAAGCTCGATCTAACGATCGGCTAACAACATCACGCCATGTTCCCTGTGACGGCAACGCGTTCTTGTTCTTTGTCGGATTCTCCATTGAGTTCTCTCTTCTTATTATGCTAGGTCTGCTAGCCAATTTTAGGTCTAATCCACATTTCAAAATTTTAGTCGACTCGTATGCCTATAGCCTGCAGTGCGAGGTGAGAAGTAGGCTTATTTGCTATAGCCTACGCCATGTGCTTACTCACAAATTAAGCTTTATAACTTTTAACTTGACGTGTTTTGCGTAGGCCCTATAGGCGTAGGCCTATTCTGCAGTTTCCGCAACTTCTGCGTTTTTGTGTAATTTTGTTGTCGTCACTCGTCAATCGCGTGTTGCGCCCCCTCTCTTTCACTCTCTCGTTCAAATTTGCAGTGAACCCGGAAACGTATGAAGAGAAGAGTACGTTTACGGATGTACTAAGTCATCAACTAGCCCAATCATTCAGCTATAGTCAACTGCATGGTGTGTCAAACATACTTTATTTGCCTGCATTCAGCAAAACAGTTTGGACACGTAGTTTACATTGGCATAACGCTCAAACGACTTGGCGGGTTTGGTATTAGGGGTAGAGCGTGAGTTGTGTCCAATGCTAATGCTAGTTTTGGGGAAACATAATATATTATCAAGTGGCCTGGTCACGAGCAGTCACAGCTAATAATTAGCCCCCCAACTTCTGAGTTCTGGCAACACCTGATTGTGGTGAGACTTGGATCATTATAAATGTTTGCAATGTTAGCGAACTTGAGACCCCCGGCTCAGGTTGCAAAAAGGCTAAACACTGAAGAAAGTTAAAGGAACAACTTCGACAACTTGTAGCAGCACGCAGAGGCAGTGTACATCACATTGACACACGAAGGACACGTACGCCTATTACATCCTGCAGGCGTTGTCATTCACCAGTCACTGCTCTGTGGTCTATAATAATTGTTGGGGAGAGAGGCTATAGGCCTATAGCCAGTTCGGCTTCATCCTGTATATAGTTTATGCCTACAGCTCAGCTATTTTGAAGCAACTGACTTCCGTCTACTCTACAGGCTAGTTTCCTGTATATAACTATATGCATTATGCACCCAGCATGTAGGATATAGGCCTAGGCTTGCTATAGCATATTCTGTCACACTGTCAGTCTGGGTATTATAGGCCTGCGATAGGCTAACCGTCACTACATTCATCGCGTGTGCTCGACACTGTAGTATACGGTACAGTTTGTTGACCAAGTAAGCTGAAATACGTCTCTCATTTACAGTTTTCTGGGTGACTTTTGGAAACATCAGGTTTAACGTGATATTTTGAACATAAGCTCAAGAGATGAAAAGGCTATCGATACGACCCTTAGGCCTATTCATATGCAACACCTATAAAATGTACTGATACTAAGTAATCTTTTTCAAAGTGTAAGCTATGGCCCACGTTTAATGGGGCGCTTTCGTAAACAGTACACGTATCTCGCATTCTGTGCACAGTCTGGAGCTGGATTGATAGGCTTATACAGGCCCGTCGAGAGCCACAGCGGGGCCAGGGAAACATTCTCGCGGGGCCCCCAAAAAATGTTCGCAGTGCCCCTCTGGGGAAAATTTTTTAAAAATTATTCTTTTCAAAATGGTGCATTCTGGTGTATTTTTGTATTACTGAGCGACGGCGGGGCCTCGGCCCAAACGTCGTGGGGCCCGGGGTAGCTTACCCCCCTACCCCACCCTCTCGACGGGCCTGGGCTTATATACTTATGCTGAATTTACCTCCCTGCTGCCGTTAGGCCGTGATCACGACCAAATTAAAAATTTCCTGGGGACTTCACACTGGACTCCATTTGTGGGAGCACACCCCAATCCTGCGCCTTTGACTGAGTGCGTCCGGCCACATTTCACGCCATTCGAGATATACATGTTGCACAAAAGTTTCCATGCGCTGTTTCTGCTTTATGAAAGGACCCCTGAATTTGATTTGGATTTGGATATTTAGTCGGCAGGGCCCCCAAACTGGGGCATCGCACCGACGGGCTGTGGTGTGTGAAGAACTTGCCCAAGGTTGTTACTTGAGAGTGCAGTGGTTAGGGATCGAACCCACGACCTTGCGGTCATTGGGTCCGACACGCTAACCACTAGACTACCAAGCCACACCAAACTCGAGTTCCCTACTGCCGCAGAGAACACCTCGCGATGCGTTTATTTATGTTTACAATTGCATTTCCGGGTGACGTCATCATATGACGTGGTTTCTTTGCGATAGCACAGATCAGCGGTGTCATGCGCACAAAATGTGTGGACAGAAAGACGCACTTTTTGACAGTCATTGTAGACAGACCGCCACAGACGAGATTAGAATTACGAGTGCTCACAATTTCAGTTTTGTCCCTAAATTGCTCAAAATGGGGGATTTTCAGCCCCAGATTTCGTATTTTTACAAGAAAATCTTTGGATCAAAAAAAACTTTTCGACGGGCAAAAATGTAAAGAGGGAATTGCTACATACCTCCCCGTATACCACGATGTTACTCAGACGTTTTTCTTGTTTCACTGTTTTAGATTCTTCGAAGCATGACTGCGTTTAATACCTCACGTAGGCCTACACTCAACGTCTGATTTCACGTACGTAGTATCTACATCCTCGCGAGCCGTAGGCTGCGTTGATGGCGGACTCCCAGCAGACGTGGCTTAAAACGTTGCGACGATTCGGCTCCAGACTTAGTCTTCATGGCGGTACCGGTGCCCGACGGTCTTCATCTATATCGGGGGCGGAGTCAGACCGTTGGCTGGCGCGGTACGACCACCGTCGGTCCACAGCGTCCAACGCAGCCGCGGACAACGAAGCAGCTTACTACACCACCTCGGTGGAGCTGGTCCGACTTAAACGAGACGGTGGTCCCGAGGAAAATGCGTCGTCCCACGCCGATATCGACGTGGATCCCACCCATCGGAGAAAGTCGAACGGAGAGGGAGAGAACAGGTTGGTCGTAGCGACTGATTGCAATCTCGGGATTTCAAAATCCCGCCGGCTGTTTTCGCCAATCCCGTATCCCAGGATTATCGGCGTCCCAATCCCGGGATTTCGGGATTACAAAATTGGCGTATGTTTAAATAGTAAATTTTCGACTGTTAAATTATACAAATAACAACAGATTCTAGGAGTGTAATGATTGAAATATTCCATCGGCACTTTTAATCGGTAATGTTATCAAAGAATTGTTCAAGACCAAGGTCGAGAAAAATGACTTGGGACAAAAAAAAACCAAGGCCAGTATAATATAAAATAATGACTTCCATATAATAATCAACTCCCATTTAATATTATACGTATAATTTACACTCCCCCAGTCATTATTTATAGCAATTCAGCTATGAACATATACTGAATTAGAGGCAACAACGATTTTTTAAAAATAACTTTTACTCATCGTAATATCACCCAGGGAGTCAATATTATACGAGCACAAGGGGAGTGTAAACTATACATATAATAATGACTGAAAGAGTCATTTTTAAGGGAGTGTAAATTATACGGGGCGACTAAAAACGCGAGACTTGACATCGCGAGACTGGATAACGTGAGACCATGATTGTAGCAAGGGTGGACATCGCGAGACTTGTTTCAATGTTCGAGTATCTGCTCACTACTAAATTTTTTTGTTACTATGAATGTTATACGAACTGTAGGTATCAGTTTGTCTTAATTGTCTTAGTCATCTGTGTATTACCGTATTAACGAAGCAGTAAATAACGCGTCAAATATAATTTAATGTTACGATAATGCAGTACGTCTAAAACGACAAAGTTTATAAAGCAACAGTAAATAAAGCATGGGATATACTTTAATGTCACAATAATGTAATACAAATAATAAGATAATTGTCTCTTAATGAAATAGTCGTCGTTGAAGTCGTCACTGCTGGCACGGACGCCTGACTGGCCTCGACCTCGCTGCTGCTGCTGCTGCTGTTGTCGTCACGCGGCTGTAAAGATTCCGTATGAGCGCCGACTGAATGACCAACCGCATGCAGAAACTGGAGGCGTCGGTTTTTAGTCAACTTTAGCCGCAACAGCCAACATTTTCGCATTCCTACTTAGCCGGTCATTTTAGTTGACAACGGACAGTTTTCCGATTTCTACTCAGCAGTAATAATCCGTCAAGGACTATCCAGTCCCTCTGTTCAACCGCTGTTTGATCTAGTGCTTAAACTACATGGTCTCGTGATGTCAGGTCTCGCGATTTCAGCGTCCCCAATCATACATTTTACCGGGTTGAGTCACGGGTCAGACGTAGGCGAGTCGGGTATCCGGGTCCAAAAGATGACCCGTGTCCAATTGACCATTGCTGTTTGCCTTCGACGCGACGCGTCTCGAAAACGATGCCTTTAACTGCACTATAGTTGTTAGCCTACCTACTCTCTACGTTAAAGCCGTGTAGAAAACGACAGAATTAAATTGAACTCTAGTTCAGTTCAGTATTTTTTTGTCACGTTCTACTCGACTTCAGACGTCATCTCAAACATTTTTTTTAATTTTTCGTTCTTCTGGGCCAACACACTAAGCGCACCGAACGCGTTTGAGGCTATTTACGCGCGTAATGTAAATTATCGGCTTAGGCCTACTTAGGCTTTTACTTATACTTACTTAATTAGCCTACTGGTTTTGACTACTTTTCAACTGGTTATCAATAATAGTTTTATACCTTTATGTTCTATTTGTTGAAGTAATAGTTTTTTTATTGACTTATAAAGTTAAGCCGAAGCAACTGTTGTTGTTGAATTTCTGCTACGGTATTCAGCGAATGTTGAGTATTTGTTGAAGTAGCGATTAGTAACCTGTAGGCCTAGCCTAGTAGTTACAGCTCCTTATATCGTAGTGCAGTTTATTGTTATACTAAAAGGCATACTATGTCACGCTATATAGTGTCCGTACACCGAGCTATATTAGAAGTACCGGTAGTTATACGCAGTGGCGGATTCAGAAATTTCGAATAGGGGGGGGCGGAAGGCCCCCTCCGCAGAAAATTGTTTTAAAATTTTAAGGCAAAAATAATGCGATTTTGTGCAGAATTTTTACTTGTTTTAAGATGCATCCGGTTAATAGAAGGGCGGCCGCCCCTTCCCCTAAATCCACCACTTGTTATACGGTAGTTAGTTCCGTGATGTACATGGCTGCAGGTTGGCGATATGCCATCACGACCAGCATCTGGATGCGCTGTCATCAGCCGTAGCCACAGCGCCTGATCCGATATCAATTCGTCGCCGCCCGCTACCTCCGCTACCGCCCGCCCAGCGGACCGACGACGGCCGACTACAGGTTCTGTCGGCCCAACTCGTCCACCTCTCCCACCAGGGCTGGTACTGGGGCCCTCTGACGCTGGACGAGACGCAGGCGATCCTTGCCGACATGCCGGACGGCTCCTACATCGTCCGTGACAGCCACAACGAGGCTTATCTGCTTGCGATCGGACTGCGAACAGACGGACGCACGGTACTTTTGTGCAAAGTTTTTCTTTCGCGTAATAGGTTTTTTGTTTTTTGTCAGTAAGCTGCTGATATTTCACATGGTAGTGTACGTAGCGACGATGTTAACGAGTGGTGAAATACTAAATAACCACTTCGGTGAATTTTTCCGCTGACAATGCCAGTGAAAAAAGTGAAAATCGGTCACGATGATGAAGTGGGACGTTTTCTGAGACACGGTCCCAAAAAGAGAGATGTGTCCCAAAAAACAATCACATCACATAATTTTGTCATTTGTGTCATTTTCATGCCATGAATAATGAAAATTATCATTGTTATTGAAAATGTGACGAAGTTCTGACAACAACAGTTCTGCTCGGTTGTTTTGGGGACAAAATGCAAATGCATTGATTCGATCCATAGTTTCAAACCGATAGAAATATTCTTCCCGCTAAAGGTAGGAAGCTGAATTGACTTGGATAGTACACACAGTTATTCAGGGTTGCTTACAGTCCGATATGATAGACTAAATTCCAGGTTAAAAGTTAGGCCCGATACTAAAATGGCGTCATGAGAAAGAGGGCAAAGAGGGCCCCCAATTTTGTGCTGTCTGAAAATTGTCGTCTAAAAAGCAAAATTTGTTGCTAAAACCCCATTTGGAGAAAATTTAAGCACAAAGTTGAACTTCTGGCTTTTAGGCACCGATCGTTTACTTTGTTGAAAAATTGCACCTGTCTGTATCGAAATTCTGTCGGAAATTAAGTTTGCATGTCTGTCGGAATGTTGCAACTTTCTGCCTTGCCTACTTTTTTTAACCCACAACGCCGCTGCTTAAAATTACTTAGTGGGCAGGTTCCAGTTGATCGAAAAAGTTTATTATATTCGGCATAAGTCCTTACAATCAACAGCCAGTAAGCCTATCTAGACGTGTCCTACCTGTACGACAATAATGCTGCGGTCTGTTGCAGGTACACACGCGGATATCGCACTGCAACGGCCGGTTCATGTTCGCTCACAATCGGCACGGCAGCGCCAGCTCGGTCGAGGAGCTGATACAGCGCGGCATCTACGTCAGAGGGCGGCACCGTCAGCTGCTGTACCCGGTCTCACGACTGATGAGAATGCGCTCGCTCAAGGACTACTGCCGCTTCGCGCTGCGTCGCCTCATTGCCATTGACCGCATCGACGACCTCGAGATACCGCGCACGCTCAAAGCATGGCTCAAAGAGAACCCTTACTGAATTACTTAGGCCTAAGCGTACCTATGTCGTACGTGCCGCAATACAGTATTGTCCGTTCGCACGTCCGTCCGTCCGTCCGTCTGTCTGTCTGTCCGTCTGTTTCACAGGGACAGAGGCGTAGTGGGTCAGACTAAGAAGTTATTAGTAATTAAATATAATACTTTGAAAACGAGCCTTGTAGTTTAATTTCCGTAGGCTTACATTAGTGATTTCACCGTATTTAGCGTGCAATAGGCCTATATTATACGAGCGTAATTAAGTTATTTTGTTGCTTGTTATATTGATAACTACACTATGTCTCAAAAAAACATCCCCGAAATTTGTGACTGTAACTTGAAAACCAATTATCAGATTTTGATAATTTTTAAAACGAATATTTTTGACACAAAGTGCCACCAAATGACAGTTCAGTTTTTCACCTCATCCAATGTATGCTTCTGCACTACCTAGGGAAAGCAGATCAAGCAAAATATGTGTTGAAATAAACAGACTAACCTGAAAAACATCCCCGACATTATCGATTGTAACTTGAAGAATGATTAGCAGATTTTAATAATTTTTGGCAGAAATATTTCTCACACACACAACTGGCTATTAAATAAATGTTTTACTTTTCACTTCACCCAACGTCTGCTTTTGCACTACCTAGGAAAAGCATACCAAGCATAATACGTGTTAAAATGAATAAAATAACATCCATAAATTTCATCTATTCTAATCTGTGGGCCGGTCTAATACAAGACTTGACTATCATGCAGCAGTGCATCTACCAGATAAAGTTTAGGAATGTTTGTGAAGTCAAGAAGCGACTGGTACAGCCTGGATTGGTCTGGAGCATAGTGGGCCAACATTTCAAGCAATTTTACTACAGGCAGTTGAAAAATGGACAACTGGATGAAATGTCAGCCAAAGTGTCAAAAACGTAAACAAAATATGTTTTTTACGCATTATGTTAATTAAGCAATCATATCGCATTGGATTAAAAAATGATATTTTGCTGGTTGTGTTTTTCCTAGGTAGTGCAGAAACAAACATTGGGTGAGGTGGGAAAATAAATGGTCATTCGATGGCAAGTTGTGTCGGGAATATTCATACCAAAAATTATAAAAATCTGATCATTGTTTTTCAAGTTACGGTAAAAAATGTCGATGGTTTTTGAGACACAGTGTATATTTCAGGCCTAACGTAGAGTTTGTTCGCTACTATTGTATTTAGTGGTATTTGTAATGTCAGCTTCTATTCATTCAGTATTGTTTCTATTGTTTATTTAGCATCTTTATATTTGGCTATGATAAAGTACTATTAATACACTGTGTCCGAAAAGCATCCCCGACATTTTCGACTGTAACTTGAAAACCAATCATCAAATTCTGACAATTGTTGGTGAAAATATATTCATGACACAACTTGCTACCAAAGGACCGTTTAGTTTTTTACCTCACCCAATGTATGCTTCTGCACTACATTGGGAAAGCAGGTCAAGCGAAATATGTGTTAAAATAAACAGAAAACCTGAAAAAAACCTTCCCGACATTATCGACCGTAAATTGAATAAGAATTAGCAGATTTTAATAATTTTTTGGCAGAAATATTTTTGACAAAGCTGGCTATTAAATAGGTGTTTTAGCTTCTACCTTACCCAACGTCTGCTTTTGCACTACCTGGGGATAACAGACCAAGCATAATTCGTGTTAAAATAAATGAAAAATCCTCAATAATTTTTCCGACAGACACTGCAAATTTTTGACATAAGAGATGACGGGTGCTCAAAATGTTAATTTTGCTCAAAATTTTCCCAAAATAGGTGTTTTAACTCTGCATTCCCAAATTTTGCATCCGCGGCCGAACATTCACCTACAAGAAGAAGATTTTCCGAGATCCAAAAATTTAGTTGGAGGGGCATTTGTCCCGCTGCCCCACCGCTGTTACGACGCCACTACTCACTATGAGTCAAAGAGATCGGCGATCGATTAGTATGACATGGTGAAGGTGAATGCGAAGAGAGCGGCGCCGACTGTCCAGAGAACTCTGACTGAGGTCCTCCGCCCGTGACGCGTCTCGGCAGCGTCCGCGTCCAACGTCGGTGGAACAGCTACGCACACCATCACACACGGCCTGTAAAATGGATTCAGCGCTTAGCCTGTGCCAACAGTATGTAGGGCCTAACAGTCAGATACCGCACTGCTGGAGTGGTTAAGCGTGCCCCCTTATACCACTCCAGACAGTATAGTATCAAACCTACACCACCCACAGATGGCCTAGACCACACCGTCGTTTGCTTTATGACGCACGACTGCGGGTGAAAATAGTTGTGAAAACAGACAACCGGTAGAAGTGCACAGTGCAAGCTAAGTGTGGTGTATTGTCCGATATGGCGTATCGGTAGGCCCTACTTAGGCCTATTTTGAACTCGGAGACGGCATTCGCCGTACTGGCATTTTTTTGTCGCTACAGTGGCGCTACCCTGTGCACTTTCGACGTTAAAAGTTTATCACAAATACCAAACCAAACTGCTACGCGCCAGATGCATATCTGAAACTCAAAATGCGTCAAAACTCGTTTTCGATCGGGGCTTCGCCTGAGCACCGCTCGGGGAGTTTGCGACGTTTCCCCAGACCTCCTCGTCGGCTAAAAAGGGGATAACCTACACCCCCCTTATTCTCTCGACGCCGTAGTGTATTGATTTACAGTACTGCCAATTGTTTTTTTTCTGCAAATTAAGCAGTGCGTAGATATGTTATTCGAAAAACTACGCTTCTGCAAAAATGGAGGAAATGTAGCCATGGCAATCGAATACATAATATACTAACGTGACGTTGATCATGCCCCTGTGCGGCTGATGAATAAAATTAACGACTATTAGTCTACTCAAATTTTTTTCAGAAACAAGGATTAGGTGTAGGAGTAGGCTTAAACGTAGAACTTAAAAATGGTTTTAAATAACATTAGGCCTATTTCGTCAATTAAACCCATACCAGTTCGTATACAATTGTAGCATAACAGTATGGCGTACTCTAATTCAGCATTGAATTGTGCCATGCCTGCAGTAGCTCCTAGTTGCTATAGGCCTATAGTAGGCCTAATGTAACGGGCCCGAATCTGGTGACACTCTCAGACAGTATAGATTCAAATGTTGAGGTCTGCACATTTTTCCCAGCAAAATTTTCCTGGGTAAAATAAAGCAGCGTTTGATGGTTAAAGGTCTGAATAGCGTGGTAGCCCATCTCAAATCTACGGAGCGTCACCTGCCATATCAGATCACACACAAGTGACACAGCTGGCACAAATGAACGCGCCCCCGCCTTAATCCACGCTTAGTAGGTCGGTACTCGATTCACATAACCCGGAGGGATAGACGGCTGAGTAGACCTAATGTTGAAAATCACCATTTGAATTAAAGTAGGCTAACTAGTTTATCTTACCACAGGCGCATGCTCGATCGGTGAATGTGCAATCTGATTCTGTAATTGCCTTGCAGTCATGCATGTTGTCTATAACAAAAGACATCATTAGCTACTGCATATTTGCCGGTACTTAACCATCGACCTTAAATGACCTTGAAGGTCGGCTATCTTAGCGACAGCTGGGCTTCTTGTCTAGTGCTCAGTTTGGCTATAGGCCTAAACGTAATAAAAAGTCCAAACTGTTTTGTACGTAAACAACGAAGAAACACAATTGATTTAACAAGCAGTAGGCCTAAATATTTTTTCGCTATAATGTTCTACAACATTTTACGCCAAACCTCTAGCTATAGAAAGTCGATAGTTGTAGAAAAAAATTGCAAATAAAATCATTATTCTACCGATTGTCAGTCAACAAAAACGATAAAACAACATCGAAAACTAAAAGCACCACAAAGAGTAATTAAACTCAAATTAACTGTGGTGGTTAAAGCACAAAATATTTTTTTTATTAAAAAAAGTTTTTATCTTTTTTAAACTCGACACGCTAAACATACTTACAGCAAAGATTATTCTTGCAGACGAAAAATCCGAGCGGACACTTGGTGCAGGGGGGACCGGTTTCATAAAGAGTTGCATCTCCGCGCACGCTGTACGCATCCGACCTAAATCACCGTGCGGTCGCAATGATTAATAATTCAATCAATCAATCAAATTTGTATAGTGCCAGTAATTAAAAATCGAATTTGAAGCTCTGGCGTGTGGGTGACTGGACGTACATGTAATAGGCAGAAGCGAAAAAAACTTGATTTAAGACAGAATTAAAGTAGCGAGACTCTCATAAGAGCCGATATGCAGAGAAAGAGAATTCCAATTCTTAGGCAAAGATAGACAAAAAAACTCGAGAGACAAAAGAAGATCTAGCACAAGAAAAAACAGCAAGTAGGTAGGTGGCAACGACACACTGTTGTAAGCCTAAAGCTCATTTATGGTAAGTTTTTTGTAGGCCTAGGCCTACACCAATGACAAAAAAAATTCTGTAAGAACGAGCCCCAGAATAATTTTGTACCCGATCGGGCTTAGTCGGGTTCAATAGACCTAAGCCATGCAAGTGTAACTGCTAAATAACATCTAAATCCGTCAAACGCAGCAAGCACGAATGTGTCACAGCGACGGACGACGGACAAACGGACGGAACGCACTAGGATAGATGTCTCTGTAAAAGCGATTCCGCCCAAACAATAAACAAAAAAAGTTACTTCTAAGTAAGTAAAAGGAGCATTTGTAATGAAACTTTTTCATAAAATTAGTATAGATTTCAATGCGGTCTACGCTGTATTATGCGAGTGTAACGTTGAAACGTACTTATTTCATGGCCGTGATCGACGAGGTGTTCTGCCTGGACGCTTGCGTCATAAATAATGCAAACGTAAAACGTTGCGAGCGAAGTGAGATTATGGGCACTTATAGCATTCCAGAAAATAGAGTTAAGAGTTAGAAAGACTGGGTAGGTCATAAAATAAGACGTTTTATTGGCTAACCGTTAGGTCTAACCTTGGGTACGATATGCCTTCGGTCCGTCTGTCGTCTGTTACGTGTGTTACGCATGTATTGTGGCTAAACGGTATATCGTAAGGAGTCGGCAACAACACTGTTGGATAAGGCCATGACGAATTCCTATTGGCTGTCAATAGTAGCCATATCTCTGTCTGCAGCGGCTTGGCCGAAATTTTACATGCAAAGTTTCTGCCTGCAGCCATTACTCACGCGCCCCGAATTACCTTGTCGTATACTAACGTTGACTGTAGCGTACGATATAGCAGCGTCAACACAACGTGTATGAAACTTGGGTTAATCTGAGAAATCGCTTTCTTTCCGCGACCGGCAATTAGAAGCTGGTTCTTGAATATAGGCTGTACGATCAGCCCACCCTAGCGACAACTGGGCTTTATGTTTTAATTGGCGTGCACAGGACGACTTACCCGTCGCCATAGACGCAGGCGATGACGGCGACGTGATGCTGAACTTTGTAGTCCGAACTGACGAAATGTGCGCAGTGGCGAACGGCACAGCCAACGTGCGTGGTCCAAGACCACACAAGCTGCAGATATACAGCACATAGTCGTTAGTATTGACTATTGAATAAAAATCTAATCTTTATTATCCATTATTGGTAAATAGAAAATGCCAAAAAACCAGATAGTCAAGTCCTGCTAAAAATCATGTACTGTCTACGAGCCATACTCGAGGCCTTGTGCAACATTTTGTGAATCCAGGGAATAATGTCCAAAATATTTTTTCCGGCAGGAAGATTTTGTCTGGGTAACTTTGACAAATGTAATGTTTCTTGAAATTTTCAGCCAAATATACGAAAAATTCGAAAAAGTTTTTTTTGCTGTATTGAGGCAATATATTAGTAACTTTGTTTTTCGTGCTCCAGCATAAGTATCTAATTATAGTATTTATAATATACTTATCTATGAACAATGCCCTACAACATGTTAAGCATCAAAAACGCAGCTTTTGTCTGGTCGGACTGTGCATAGACCCGAACCGACAAATGATTTCTTTCAACCCAATGTCATGAACAGAACTGACGTTGTGAAGACACGTGCTCACGTTAGAATACGGGTGTGCTCCCATTAGATTACTATGGTTCTCACATTAGAGAAGCTAGAATTTACGTTGTTAAAACTGTGCTCACATTAAAAAACCGGGTGTGTTCACATTAGGTTGCAGGTTTCCTAATGTGAGCACTCTACTGTTTTCAAAGCAGCCATAATTCTGATACATAAATCGTTTTGCAGAATATTCTAAAGGTCCGCCACGGATTTCAACATTAAAAACCAGCGCGTATTAGCCATCGCAATTCTTTCCGACTGTCCGTCCGTCCTTCCATAGGTCACACGGGTGGATCAGTCAAAAACGGTGCAAGCTAGGATAACCAAATCTTCACCATCGGCTGCCACGAAGCTGACATAGTTTGAATGATAAACGAAAAACAAAAAGGTGCTCACATTAGGGTACTTTCCCTATCCGAGAGAAAGGGAGGTTATGTCCGGACACTCACTGCTACAGTGTCGCCAGGCTTAGAGGCATGCATTTTACAGACCTGTTCGTAGTTACTACATTGGTAGCCAAGCTTGCAATGCATTGCAGTCGTGTCGTAGTTCCGCTTTTCGTCTGTCCACAATTTCATGACGTCGCCGAAATTGAACTGCTGGCCAGCTGAATACAACGCATATCACGCGGATCGATTTTAGGCGGAATATCACTCTGGCGCATGGGATTCCGCATATAGCTACATATTTTTCCGCACCGTTGTCTGTCTGTCTGATTGCCGCCTGCTGTCTGTGACACATTCGGGCACCCTGCATGCTTAAACCGTTTGTCATTTTGCATGTATACTTTGTGGGGTCCAAAGACAAGTTGCAATAGGGTCTGTGTTAATATATAGGCTCGATCCTTCAAGGGAAAATTTGGGGGTCAACCCTCATCCAAACCATACATGCAATTGCAAATCGCTGCTGTCACATTACGATAAATAAACAAAAAACGATTCCGCTTTTACCAAATTACTTTGGTGCTTTTTTACTGGGCAATGCACGTAGTGCAAAGCGGAGTATTGCAACCGTCAGTTGTTATTTCGTCCATCCGTCCGTCTAGTAACGTTAACGTACGTGGTCATGTAGACTGGGTTACCTGAAACAGAATTAGGCCGTACACGAATATTAGCTTATAGTCATGGCTCACTGTAAGCCCAACATTGTCCACCTAGTTCTATAGAAAGAACTTTTTCAAATTTTGGCCGAAATGCAACAAGAAACACAGCTATCGCTAGCAAAAGCCGATCGTACCGCCTACGTTCGAAGCCCATGTCCGAATTCCAGTCACAAAGAGAAAGCGATTTGTCAGAAGTGAAACAGTTCCATGCACGCTACGTTAACGGAACGCTGTCTCAAAAGCTACGATGAACGCTATGTAACAGGTCATTTCGCCAAGCGATATAAATAGCTACTGTTCCATCCACGTGGTCATATCGCCAGGTGATATACACAGCTACGGGGTAAAATGAACAAGGAAAATATCGGACACAGGTTTTGAAAATATTTTTCACAACAAAAACGTCTTGCTCGGGTAGAAACGCCACAGCAGATACAATTCCTCTTGCAATGCTGACCTTCAATAAAAAATATCATTCAAGGTAAATGATTTTCATGTCATTTGAAAGCCAATATCCGACTTCCTATTAGTGGTCAATAAAAACCTAGTCCCTATCTCGTACCGTTTAGCCGCAATAGCGCGTAACGGCCTTCAAAGTTATCCAAGGTCAATGATTTCTATAGTCTGACACGGCGTATGGCACTTCCTGTTAGTGATTGATTACTAATAGTAATGTAGGCCGTATTTCTCACCGTTTCCGAGATACGGCCACTTATAGTTTAAACATCACATTCAAATTTGCGGCCAAACCGCTGCAGATGGACACATGGTTACTATTGACAGCCTATATACAGGAAGTCGCCACCATTCTATCCGCTGGTATTATTGCAAACCCCCTACGACTTACCGTTTAGCCACAATACCGCACGATTGGCATTGCATAGTGCGTTATGACCCTTCAAGGTCATCTAAAGTCAATGATTTATACGTCATTTGAAATCCAGTATGCAACTTCTGTCCTGTTAGTGATCAATAGCAACCTAGGCCCTATCTAGCATTGTTTAGCCATAATACATCCGTGACAGACGGACAGACGGACAGACGGACAGACAGACGGTCAGACAAAGGACGGAAGACAACTCATGCCAATAGCTCGACCTTTACTAAAGTACGGTCGGCTAAAAATCGTGCATCCTGATCGTAACTGCAGGAATGGCAGCGAAATTTACGCTTACGCAACGTCCCACACACTTACAAAATTTCGCCAGGAACACTTACCGTTCGTAACATTTTGCGTAATCCAGCGGACAGCAGAAATACAGACAAAATGACGAACAGGAAAACGCAAGCTTTTTCTTGTGCGTAGACAATAATTAGGCCTAAAATACGTCAGACAAGAGCTGATAGTTTGCAAGGTGTTGAATATTACTACCGTATTCGATGCCTGCTCTGGTGAAGCCAATGTGTGGAAATTCAGGTACCATTTCGTTCCATTTGTGGTTAGCGCCACAAAGTGCCCCCAGACGCAAAGCCGACCTCTCGAGATTCATGTCCCATTCCTTCGTTTAAAAACAACAGAGATGAACACTGTTTATTAGTTGAGCCTAGTACCCCGTTTACACGATCAAGCTGGCTCGACGAGCTGCTATATGTTAGCTGGACGAGCTAGCTCGATGTTTGCTTGATCGTGTAAACGGGGTATAACTAAGAATTATTGGCGGCTCAGCCAAACACGGGAACTGTCAGTTGTGCAAACTATAGGCCTGCCGTGAGATAAAATTCCATGCAAAAATGTGGCCTACCGTAAAATAACGGTCACGCTTTATGGTACGATGTTGTGTTATGTCGTCTGTACGTATTGTAGCCATGGCAATACGTTTTAACGAAAATCTGTCTGAAAATGCAAATAAAATTGCCCTGCCGATGGCTACTTTTTAGTACCAATTCGAACCTCCTGCCACCATACATTGCTCTCAAGCGACGGTACTGTCTGCTCTTAGTAGGCCCTATAATACTTGCATTGCAAATTACGCTTTAGTTAACGGCATGATTACATTGACACCTATGAACTTACTAACGCCCGATTAAACAGTATCGTCGCCGACCCCCTGTTCTCTCAAATAGGGGTTTTTATCTCCAAAATTCAAAATGGCGCACACTGGCCAAACTGTAGGCCTATCATCGAAATCGTTACTATTAACAGGCTATATCAATGCGCTGTCTAACGCTGTCATTGCCGATTTTTTTTCTCACCAAGCAGAGATACTGATTCTTCGATCCCCCAAATTGGAGTTTTAAAATTTAAAAGCAAAATTAAAATTAGGCCTATTAGCAGCCATAATGTCGTCTATCGGAAATTTGCAATCGTCTGCCCTACCACCTTTTTTAATTAACCACGCCACTGAAAGTGTGACTTCATCTCCCGTTTCTTGGCAAGAATCGTGCATAAAATCTAGCCTACATGAAAATTCTGATCAAAGCGGTTCTTTGACCTTACAACATTGCTTTAAATTGCATAAAATCTAACTCCAGACAATAGCGAATGAACGAACAAACGGACAAGTCCTTTTTTTCTTTGGAAGAAATAAAAAGTTTATGAATGCAATTATCTAAGCCAATTAGGTTAACAATAATGACGACTTTTACGATGGCTAGCATGTCGGCGGCTGTCGGCTTAACGTTGCTGCGGAAGTCGTTGATCGCTTTCAGCACGGCCAGACGCTCCGTGTCGTTCATCTGTCGCTTCTCCGGTGGCAGGTGAAAGTGCTGACCGGTCGCAATTTCCACTCCGCACAGTGCTGTCATCGCCGCGAGTAACCAGCAGCTTTCACGCTCCATTGATACTAGCACAAGCAGACTTAAAGCAGTGGCGTCGTGGGAGAGAAGGGAAGGGTAGAAATTTCCTCTTTCAAAAATACACCATTTGAGGCTTAGGCCCCCTAGCTAAATCATATCATTAATTTTTTTTGAAAAGTTTAGAAGAAAATTTAGGTTTCGATTTTTCCTCGCGCTTTCGAACAGCCAGCAAAATTTTACTAATTTTTATACAGTAAAAAACGGTTGGGATCCCCCTCCTCGTTTTTTCCCTTCGACAACAATTAGGCCCCCTTAGCCGTGTCGAAGGCCTGACTTGCCTGCCAGCCCTGCCGGTCAGACTCTCCAAGCTCCCCGGTCCAGCCATCGTCGACGGCAGGGCCCCAAACATCGCGCCGGTGCCTGAGGTGAGTTAGCCTACATACTCTCCCCACTCAACGGGCCTGATCCGATAAACATTAAATAACACACATTTATTACGCGCGAATGCACCTACTGCTTTCAGCGCGTCTTAGCCATCGCAATTCTGTCTGTCCGGCCGTTTGTCCCTCTGTCTGTCTGTCACACAGGTGAATCAGTCAAAAGCTGTGCAAGCTAGAATCACCAAATTTTCACCTTCGGCTGCCTGGTAGACTCTATTTTCAGGAACCGTAAAGCTTTCCCATAAATTCGAAGGGGGTTACTCCGAACGAGGGCGCTAAATTAGAGAGGGTAGGGAAAATGCGAGATTTTTGGCCAATTAGTCGCTTTTATCTCAGTAACGGTGCGAGATAGGGCCTATATAGGTTACTATTAATCGCTAATAGGAAGTCGTACACTGGCTCTCGATTGGCGCCAAATTCAATGACCTTGAATGACCTTAAACGCCAAAATAGGGGGTTTATGGATTTTTTTTGGCGATTTCGGGCTGCGACACAAGTCTATATCATTCACAAGGTGGCGCCACGCAACCAGCGTTATGCGGTCCAGATAGAGAAATTGGTATATGTATATTAACTTCATGAACTATTCACTGTGAGCATGAACACCCCAATTTGTACCTAAACTACCGCGCATCTCGTGAGCATTAGCTCAAATTTCTTGTTAGGTCCGTTTTAGCAGCTAGGCTATATATACCGTAAGTTAAGTGCAAACTCTATTTCTGATACACTAGCTCCATATAGCATTGTTAACGATAATCTACATCATTATTATGCATCGTAATACAACGCAGCGATATACAGTACCATGACGCCTGTGATGTCACACTATTGTTACCACGCAGTGAAACTATTAACTATAGACTGGAGGCAAGCTATCGCTCTCTATATTGCCTACACCACACAAAAACAAGACGCACAGCTGTCGCTAGAATGAGCCTACTGTACCGCCTATATCCGAATTAAAGCCAGCGTCCGAATTTCGGTCGCGTAAAGAAAGCGATTTCCCAGAGTGACTATCTCATTCACGCTACGGTAACGCTGCTATATTAAACGCTACAATTAACGCTAGGATACGATACGGTAAATCGGCGCACGTGATGATGGCTGCAGGCAGAATTTTTTTGTGCATTTAAAATTGCGGCCAAACCGCTGCAGACAAAAACGTGGTTACTATTGACAGCCTTTATTGTGCTCGTCATCGTTCTATCCAACACCATTGCAGACCCTATACGACGTACGGCTTAGAAACAATACATGCGTTACAGACGGAAAACGACAGAAAAAGAGGCGACAGACAGACGACACTTCGATACTCATGGCTGAGATGGCTCGACCTTAATGGTCGGCCAAAGATTAAAATTTATCCATCCTAGGATTCGAAATAGACCTATTCTGCGGATTCTATGCTGTGAGCCGTATGCATTATAATATACCACTTGAAAGTGGCTTTTGTTGGCTACATTTTTGCCGCTGTCAGTTCTCATGATCAGCTACGAAAAATGCATTTTAAACAACAAAGTTTTGTACGACCGTTCAAGGACGCCCAATTTAAGGTCAAAGCAATCGAAAAGCTCATAATTTTACAGGCCTACGCGGTCTTACCGGTAGTTATAGTGATATTTTGCGTCGTTTCTGAAATAAAGCGGCTTTATTGGTTACAAGTTGCAATTTTGTTTTTACCTCAGTTTTTATTTAAGTATGCCCTTAATCGGGGTAATTTTTTCGAATTTCCGTGGATATTGCATGAGCTATGTTGACCAGGGTATATAGATACCAGAAAATACGGACATAGACATTTCTGTAGAGTTTGAACACGTTTGACCGTTGTTTAATAAAAGATTACTTACTTATATGCTGATGCTGACGGCCGGTGAAAAAAACAGACGAGTTTTCTAGATCTCCTTTTCAACACACGGCGTTACTCGCTGCAATTTTATTTCCGGTGTTTGAAAACAAACATGGCGCCGTTGTTGTGGAAGTTTGATACAGTTATTTTCGATTGCGGAGTACTTGGGGCGGTGTCGTTTTGCATTTTCTTGGCTTGTTTATACGTCAGCAGCTTGTATTTTGGTGTTTCCAATAAAACAAGGTATTGGTGTACGAATTAAATTAGGTCTTTTTCTACGTCTCACTGTTCTCGTGACTTCACTGTATCCGCACTTGCCTTTGTGTCAAAAAGCCCGTATTTTATTGTTATTTTTACACGAATTAGTTTTAACGTGCTGTAAGTGTTACAAGTAGTTGTTAGGATACTTATTTTAATTTCGCCACTATTTTCTAAACCAGTTCTGGTAAATGTGACTCACGACCTTTCCATGAGGAACCAGAGACACATCTCTGTTTTAATCGGTCAGTGCTAGCGGTAGATCGGCGATCTCGCACTAGAGAGCAGAAAATTACTAGCGGTAGATCGCCATAAATTTTACCTAATTACATTTATCTTGTTGTTAATGTTAGAATGCAGCCACATTTTTTCTTCACTGCATTGCTATGACTGGTTGGAACTGAAATGTTATCAATTACGAAGCATTAAATAAAATTTATTCAAAAGCACTATAGTTCTAAGTCCATGTTACAAAAAACAGCTTTGGCTTGAGATGGACTCTGATATAATACTGAATAAGCCTGATTTAAATACGTGACAGTGTTGTGGCATGGTTTGTAGACCTTCTATGTCTACAAGGCATATAAATTCTACCATATTCCCAATAATGTATCTCTACCCGATCTAACTCTAGCAATTTTCCAGTGCTAACAACAAGATTGCTGATCTACCGCTAGAATTATTGATTTTAATCATCAGTCATGTTCTGCATCTAGACATTTTTGTTTTTTGCACTCAGCACTGCCGACCTGTCTACACCCATAGACTGGTCTGGAGTCTTAAACTTGTTGAACTTTGACCATACGCCGAAGAAGAAGAAGAAGAAGAAGAAGCAGACGGCTTTGGTGTGGCCAACAAATGTGTAAACAAGGACTACAAGTAAAAAGTGCTTTGTGCATGTGCAGATCTGTGGATGTCGCAACGGGTATCATTGTAGTTACGCTGTATTTTGTTAGTTTAACCATCTCCTAATCCTATTCCTAACCCTACCACTACCACTAACTGTGATCCTAACTCCGATCTTAACCCTGATCTTAATTCTAATCCTAACCCTGACATAACTTCCCGCACATCTGCACATCTGCTGATTCGCTTTTTACCACAGCTCATAAACAACACATTTTCAAGACAAGATCAAGAGCAAGACTTTATTTTTTTGTCTTCGATGTGTCTCAATGTTAAGACCATGGTGTCTGTTTATGAAGTTTGTAATTTTTTTTCCTTCTGACTGCATGTAGTGTGCACGATACAAAAGCATTTTTAGTATACGTTGTTTGTCACTATTGATTTGTGCAGCAGATGACATGTACTGTAGTGTTACACTTTGTTGTGAAGTTGTGATTTGCATGTTGTAGTCGTGATGATCCGGAAGTAATCAAGAGTCGGTTTGCTCGAGTGTTTGCCGTGTGCATTTTTGCTGTACCTCTGTTTTACCTCTGTAGCACAAACTCTCACTCTGTTAAGGTTTGATATTATATTTCCATTTTCACATTTCTGTAAAAAGTCCTCGTTACAATTACGACACATGGGTAGGCTATGCAGTCTAATTACTAATTTTGCTGTGCAACATTTCTGAGATATACTAGCCCATAAAAGGAAATAATGTAAAAGGTTCATTTATTTAGCTCATCTTTTGGTCATAGTGTGTAAAGAAGATTTTGTTAGTCCTCTGTTACATGTTACAAGTTTTGCACAACTTGGGGGCAATATCTGATGTACTGAATCACATTCTGTATTTAGATGAGAAAATTTGAGACTTATGTGTTGATTTGATTTGAAAGTAGTCGGTGTGTTTTTCTGTAAGTGTTATTGTATATTATACCGCATCGCAGAAAATCCAAAACATGTTCAAATACTTGAAAATATTACATCCATCTTCCTGCAAATTATTTGGGATGTTTTTTTTGGGGGGGGGAATCTTATTTCTTGCAGTGATGTCAAGTTTCTTTTTTAATATTGTGTGTTATGATCTTCAGTTTATTAATATGACAGGCAAGAGATGTATTTACATGGCTGGGACTTAGGCTGCGTGGTTCATTTACGGCTACAGTTGTACCACTTCTACTTACTATGGTGAGTCAGTTGTCTTTTGCTCTATTATTTTGTGTTATAAATATTACTACAGTTACTGGTTTTGCCATTTTTGTTTCTGGGGATTATGGTGTGAGTCTGTGTTCTGAAAGGAGAATCTGTGGAGTAGAATTATTTTTACATCAGATGCTATTCATGCTGTAAAGTTAATAAGTAAGGCCGTACATACTTTTGTCGATAGCACAAAAATCACAAATGCTACCATGGCAGCATATCCTGTTGTTATCTAACCAGTTCATTAATGCATTCCCCATTCTGTGTTATGGCTGTAAAATTGTCAACTTACTTACGGCATAATATGTATTAATAGAAAGACACTGAAATTTTCTGAATGCGAACAGTACTCTTTAGTCACGTTGAGATGTGTGCATGCTGTAAAACTTGTAGAGTTGTGCCGCTTTTGAAAATGCTGCAAACTTTTGGTGATGTTGCGACGTACAGATTTTGGTTTCGATCAAGTTGGATTCAGTTTTTATCTCAGAATCACAATTTTGATGCAGTTCATTTCCATTGCAAACCTGCAGACAGGACTTCCCTAAAGTCACATTTCATGTGTGTGCTGGTGCCAGCCGCATGATGCCACTCTAAGAACAAATTTGACAGAAATATGAACTATGGTTGTTATGTGCAGGTTTTGTTTTTGGGACCATTAACACTTCATTATCTAGATGGTGTATTCCAGCTGTATCTGGGTAAGCTTGACGTTTATATTACATGTCACTTTTACTGTTCATGCTATGTCTAGTTACCCCATTTTCTCGATATGTTTTTTATGCTAGAGATAATTGTCAAAAATTTAGATTTTATGTTATTCAGTTGATGTTACACTTACATAATTTATAAGGTCAGAAGATATAAGACCAAAGCTGTGAGAATGCCAGAGTCAAGGCCTTGTACTTCACAGTATGGGCATTGAAGGCAAAGGGAAGGCCAAAAATATTGATCTTAAGGTCAAATTCAAGCCCTTGTGTCATTCTAGTGGTAATTTTTGAAGTAAAATGGTCCATCACATTTTCTGCATGTCACTGGTTTCATTTATATTTCTGTGAGACATTATAGTATGTGTTTTTTGTTTTCTGCATAAAATTTATAGATAACCACTGAAGACAGTAATATACATCATTGTATCGTGGATGTTGTTTGACAGATGTGGGCTACTGGAGGAGTAGTGTTCGGAATCTCATTTGGCTGCGAAACCACATTGTTGTAAGTTGTTCTGTGCACGCATATATATGGAGTTCTTACAATTTTAGGTTTTAATTTTAGCTCGTTTTTTGGTGTTTTGTGTTTCTGTAAAGGTTAAACTTACTGTTCCATTATTATGTGTTTGTGTGCATTTCGCCTGGAAATGCTGTCCCCAAAATGACCTATACTGTATCGGGCGGGACGTTAAACTCTACTAACTCACTCACTATGTGCAGTCAGCCATAATTCGCTGCTAGCAGTTTTATTTTGAAATCTGTATCACTACAATATGATCTTGGCTTTATTTTACTTTATTGTCATTTTGACACTGAAATTTAAGTGCAACAGGAATCTCATTTAGCCTGTAAAACTTGCTTAAATAACAATTTCCAGAAGAATAACATCAGAGAAATTAGCCACTAAAAACAAGAAATGAAACTATTTTAGCAATAACTGTCGTTTTCATGTACATATTATTATGTATACTGATTGGTTCATAGAAAGTGATTTGCCTAATTTTATATTGTTATTACTTTATCAGTTGCTTTATTCCAGTGTAGTCATTTATGCTGGTGATTATTACATGTTAGAATTATTACGTGTTAGGTGAATGGAGCTTGTGTTCATGTAATCCATGTAGGGTCCTTTCACTGAAGAGTTTGTATTTCGAGCCTGCATGCTGCCAGTCCTAGTACCATCGTTGGGTGAAAACTGGTCTCTACTTCTTTGTCCTCTGTTCTTTGGTTTCGGTGAGTTTGTAATATTGTCTTAATATCAGTTTTCATACTCATCACGCACTATGTTCCTAATGTAGCGAAGAGGAGTATATGAGATCAGTGTAATATTGAGGACCGACCGACCGACGACCGACTTCTGTTTCTGCAAGAGCCTTCCCGGAAGAACTTCAAACGGCCATATCTCCTTAACGGTGCTAGATAGATGCATGGTCACTATGGACCACCCATAGGAAGTCAAATGGTCACGTGACCGATGACATCGTGTGACCCCAAAAGGTCAAGGTTATGACCCCATTATCTTTGGGGCACCATATCACTGTAATGGTGCCAGATAGACGCATGTGTTGAGGTATAACAAGACAAATGGCAACTAGTATCATCAAACGTTATTATGAAATTTTTTTTATCTCATTTCCTAAAATCGGGCATATTTTATGAACTTCGGTGAGACAATTTCCAATAACGACCTCGACACCAGTCACTATTAGTATAATATTAAACGTGTCTCAATTAGACGCCGGGTCTCTATAATACAAGCCGAAAGGAACGAAAAAGCTCTTAAAAGAATACAAAAGAAAATGATCAACACGAGGAGTGCATTAGATTGGTCAAAATCTAATAACATTTCTTGTTTGTAATATTGTATTAGTCTAGATAATATATTTGCTGCACAGTGTACCATTGTTTGTGTCTAGTGGTTGGAGTGTTATAATCTCATTTTGTCTCTGGGAATGATAAACATTAAACAGATATACAGGGTGGGCCATAAAAAACGTGGCAGTTTACTTTTGTCAATGTCTTCGCTAATTATTGATCAATTTTTTCAATTCTTTAACCGGCGCACGCTGCGGGCGATTTGCTATAACGTGATTATTATATATCCCACCACACTGTAAATGCATCTCTACACTACCTTGTGAAATATTAATAAAATGTGCATACATAACGATAATAACAAACAAACATTTTGGTAAAATTGAAAAAAAACACTTTAGACCAACATTGCAGTGAATGGTCTGTATGACACTAAACTGTGTGGGTCTAGCACAGTCTAGTGTCATACAGATCATTCATTGCAGTGTTGGTTTGAAGTGTTTTTCATTTACCAAATTTTTTGTTATTATCGTTAGTTTTTGCTTACATTTATATTTCACAAGGTAGTGTAGGGACACATTTACCGTGTGGTGGGATATATAATAATTACATTATTGCAAATTGTCTACAGAGTGTGCCGGTGAAAGAATTTTGAAAATGGTCAATAATTGGCGAAGATATTGACAATAGTAAATTGCCACGTTTTTATGGTCCACGGTGTATTTTATAGAAGTCAAAATGGTGGATGTAGCAGATTCTGGCCATTGATAGAAAATCTGGCTCTGGCAAAATTCTTAGTCTGATTTGCGGATTTTTTTATTTTTTGGCACATATAAAAATAATGAAAACTAGTCTCTTGGGTTGTCACCGTTTCAGCTTTGCAGGAGGGAAAATTGTATATGAAAAGTGTGATGTGTCCGGTGTTGAATCTTAGGTGCTGGTTGTTGCTAAATAGGTTAAAATAGGGGCCAAGGCCAATAAGATGTTTTTTAGCTGTTTATGTGCTGTTTAAAGTTTTTGTATGAAGCGAAGGATCTGCTTTCAAGAGGAATGGTGTTCCATACATTTAGTCCTGTATGTACAAAGGTTTAAGTTTTCATCATAGTCTATATGGATGCTGATTGGAAAATGGGAAGTAACTTATCTAACTGTTATTCATGCGGACTTGCCTTGGCAAACCTTTAACCTTGGCTAAAAAGTGAACTGCTTGTTATGCTAAATCATTTCTACCATAATTACACGTACATTTTTTACCTTTAGTGTTGTTTTTAATGTTTTAATTAAGCCATTGGCCTAGACACAAGACAATAATAATGTTTCAATCATTCATTTTTGTCTCAAAAGTTGTGCATAAGTTCAGAAATTTTGATATGTGTGGATACAGCACATGTACACCACATGCTGGAAAGGATACGGCAAGGAGTCGGCTTCAGTGAAGCGCTGCTTGCAGCAAGTATGTCTGTCCATGCATGTATCATATCTGTAACCTGTTATAATCTTGCCAATGCAACTTTTTTATCGCTGTACCTTACTGTTATACATTGAGAGATCTTTGGCATGGTTCAAAGACCTGGGTTTTCAAGAACCCAACCCTGTGGGTGTTACTGTGTTTTGGATAAAGGCACTGGCTGTTAATGGAGTTAAGCATCTGGCTGGCTTGGGCTGTGTGGTAGCCTAATTGGGTTTCACCCTCGCCAGCTCAAGTGACACAAAGGGGATAAGCTCTCATGCAGTGGACCTAGAGCTCTCTTTGTGCAAAATCTTCTTCTTTTCTGCATTCATATGAATGAAATAAGCTACATATGTAGGGTTATGTACATACTTCATATTTTTCACAACTTTCTATATTTTGAGGCTCTAGTATCTGTCCCACACCCCCTGGCCAGCTTTTCCCCCATAACGTCCAATATATGTAACATCAAAAAACATGGTGTAGCAGTTCATTACAGACTCTAATAATAGCTTCTTTGGGTACTCACTTTTGGCCAGAATTTTCTGCCAAAAAGTTTGGCCCTGGATGGACAGTTTTAAAGCATTTGTACTGTCACGTTATACTTCGTTGTATTTCATATAGCTGGTGACTGGTAATGCCACTGTTGTAATTGCAGTCTTTCAAGCATGTTATACAACTGTCTTTGGCATCTACTCTGCATTCTTATTTCTACGTACAGGTTGGTGTTTTTCTTGCTGTACACATCTTCAGTTACTTTTTTGATGTCTCTGGACTGGAGCATTTTGCAGCATTTTGACGCAGCTTGCATTTTGTGCAGCACATCTGGTTGCCACATACATGCTAAGTGTTCTGTATTTCAACAGTTCGATTTTTGCCAACTGTGTGGCAGATTGGCTTGGTAGTAGCACATTTTCCTTGATCAACAATATTGGTCTACGTAAGATTTCGTAATTCTTCTAATGCCTAACTAAATATTAGCTTTCTTTCAGTTCGGTTCAGTTTATACTCTCTCATAAAAAAATTTCTCAGAGGTTCATTGCGTAAGCCTGGCTACAAGATGAGTTTTCATCCGAGCTCTGAATTGTCCACAACTGATGGTCGTAGAACGGAGTTCCCCACACAGACTGTTCCAGATGAGTGGTGCTGCAACTCGAAGACTTCGTCAGCTGAGCAGAGTTCTTGTTCGGGAAACGAACATATCACCATGCCCAACTGAACGAAGACTGGAGTGACCCGAGACGTCAGACACTGGGACACAGACGTCCTTGAAGTATGCAGGACCTGTGCCACAGATAGAATCAAAGGCAGTAAGTGCCATCTTGAACAGTATTCGCTGTGGCACTTGTGGCCAGTGGAGGACGTCATGCATGGCCGGTGTGATGTGGTCGTACTTGCCAGCACCAACAAGCAAGCGGGCAGCGGCATTCAGCACGATCTACAGTCAACGAGTGACCTGTGAGGAAACGCCGTAGAAGATGACGTTACAGAAGTCAACTGTGCTTGATCAGGGTTCATAGTGTCCTTGAGAAGTCCTTGAATTTTGAAAAAAAAATTCCAGGCCCTTGAAAGTCCATGAATTTGAATGTACCATATTTTGAAACTTTTGCATATTAAAATTTTGAAGAAAGCATTCTTGTAAAATTGGGCATTTCACCCTACTTGGTTACAGTTCACTTGCTTACTTAACAAAATATCAATAAAGATGTCAATATTCTGCTTTTATCATTAGTGCAGTATTGGTGAGTACACTGAAGTATATATTTCACTAAATTTTGATGTAACGTGAGTATGATATGTCTTTTTATTGATACTTTTTTGTACTTGAAAACTGCAATTTTAGGTCCTTGAAAGCCCTTGAATTTTGTCCTTTCAGTTTGCTATGAACCCTGTTGATATAAAAATGCGGCTGCAAGGGTGCGCCGGGCATCAAGTGCCAGTGATCGTCGAACACGCGGAGTTGCCGAAGTTGATAGAAGCAGGTTTGCACCACATTCCCAGTGTGTGCATCCATTCTAAGTTCACCGTCGAATATGACTCCCAGGTCGCATATTTTCTTTAGCGGTGTCAGGAGCTGACCCTTGAGCTGCAGTGGACTCAGAGTGATTTTCGCCAACTGTTGACGCGTGCCCAGCCAGATGAATTCCGTCTTATCAGCATTTCACTTGAGCCGGTTTGACGTCATTGATCTGTCTGTCAGCGACACATGCCAGTAGGCGACTAGTTGCCATCTGTCGGTCTCACGCTGCACAGCTAGCATATGTCTGCATGTCATCGGCGTATGCGTGGAATCGAGACACCATGGCTCCCAGCTATGTTGATAACATCAGAGGTGTACAAGATGAATAACAGGGGTTTTAAAACTATACAATAGAGTCCTCAACGTTGAGCATGTACCCGCAAAAGCAACCTTCCGAGTTCTCTACAGTGTGCATTTGGCGTCATTAGTTCATATTACTGATAGATGCAAACCAATGTCTGCAATATGGTGTTCAGACCTGGGCAGAAAAATTAGGTGAACCCACCTAAAGAACCACCCCAAATTTAATTCACTTAGTCTATTGTTCTATTGATAACGAAATGTTTCACTGTGGTTAAGCTTTTAAAAATGAAATCTATGAATTTGCAAATTTTTGGATATTCACTTGATGTGGACATTATCTAGCAATGTTTAAAACCCATGAAAACCCCAAAAACCATGAAGTTGGGTTTTTAAAAACCTAGATTTAACTTCAAACACTCAAACCCAATGGAATACACTGGTTGGGCTTTATTGTTGCAATTGTCACATGTGTGTTCCAGGTCATTTGATAGCACCAGTCATAGCTCATATGTTCTGCAATCACATGGGCTTTCCAAACTTCAGCGAAATATTTGCCCACAAGTCACCGACAAGATACTACGTCGCTGTATCGTTTGCTGCAGGTCTTGTCCTGTGGTTTCTACTGCTGTTTCCACTAAGCGAGCCTGAGATGTTCTCGAATGATCTCTACTATCAGTTTTGAAATGTCTCATTAGTGTTTTTTTTTAAATTTTGACTTTATTGTTACCGCTGGTCTTATACTGTTGGAGTATTCATTGTGTTTCTTGTGAATACCAGTTTTGAGGAGGGCACCGAAGGGTAAAACCATTTAAGAAGCCATGCGTCTGGAGACCCATCTATGTGTTAGGCTTAATGGCGATGGAGGGCATAATTAACAAAGTTACTATGCACCAAGCCGAGTTAGTACTGAGATGGGGTCGTGTGTCTATAATTTGAGTGTAGTCCGATACAACCCTTAGTTCCTAACCCTAACCTTAATCTTTACCCTAAACTCTTAATTTAGAGGAAATGTAAAGATTGAGTCGACATTTGTAAAAGTGTAAGGGAAAGAACCCTAAAACTGTCATACTTTCGGATTATCGAGCTGCCCCCCTGAGATGATGAATGACCACTGGTGATATTAATACTGTCTGAGTATTTAAGATTTTAGAAAGCAAATGATTTTATAAGGACAGTGATATTATCCTGAATTCAGCACCAACTGCAGTTAGATTTGCAGCCGTAGTTAAATCAGCCTCTTGTTTGCACTGTGCACTACACACGGTTAATTTGGCAGTTGTCAGTGTTTTTTTGGTGACCGAAAAGATCAGCTTGATCCGGGAACATTGGAATAGGTTTATATTGATAGGTTTATGTTGATTGTTAGTTGTTGTTTTTGATCGTTTTATTACACGCAATAGCAGAATGCTTCGCACATCTTAGATATAGTCTAGGCATCTGTCTGTCACACTCATGATCTGTATTAAAACGGTGCAAGCTAGGATCACAAAATCTTCACTGTGGGCTGCCCCAAGGACTCTAGTTTATCGTAACAAAATTTTGTGCCTCTGTGTATGGGGGTTCCCCTCGAATGAGGGCGTCAAGGAGGGATACTTACCTAAAAAGACATTATTGGCTCGTATAGTGTGAAAACGGTTGCAGATAAGTACAGGCATGCTGCTTATCGTAACAAGCACTGGTGACAGGCTTTTTAGATTTATCAACATCGATGACCTTGAACGACCTTGAACCCCCAAAAAGGGGTTTTTAGTGAATTTTGGATGGAGCGCACATTTCAACACTGAATTGCGACAAAATGACTGGAGATAGACCAAGACAACCTGCATATCACATTATTAGCATAGAACATACATTATTAAGCATCTAAGTTTCGATCTCTTAAATTCAAGGAGTCTTCCCTATGTATGCCTTAAATTTTAAGTACTCTTTCAACATGCATGAATATCCCATTGCTGTAGGCCTACACTGATTGCCAAAGTGGCAGGACCACTGCTATCGTGCATCCCACGAGCTTTGCTCAAATGACTTGTACTGTCTGTCTTTTGCACAGTTTTGATTGAGTCCCGATGTATTTAATAGTAAAACTGCATCATCCGTCTTTCAGTCTGTAGTTAGCATTCAGCGACTGATCATAGTGTTGCATTGCATCAATACAGGTAGATTAATGAATGCTGTTTAGTTTCATATTTACAAGGTGACGTGTGCCTGCAAAACCTGGGAAGTTAAAAATGTTAAAGGAAAAGTCAGGGAAAACTGGAAAAAAGATTAGTGGAAGTATAAACATTAGGCATATTTACACTACGCAATCTTTTTTCACATTTTTCTTTTTTTTTAAATTTTGCTTACTACGACTGCATCTCATTCTGCAGCTATTACATCTACAGCCGCAATTCATTAAATGATGAATCCTGAAGGCACGGAGGCTACCAGGTCTGTTTTTAATTTGCAACGACCGTCAAACGTAGCGTTAAACAGTATACTGATGAATACTGCTACAGTGTTAAAAAGTCTGAAAGTGATCACCTTGTATTTAGGAATGGTGCGAGTGCACAGCATATTGATTTCATTAATGCACACCTGCTGCTGTCGGATTTTGTGTGACTGGCTGCCTGCATTTGGCTGATTTGTCGTTAGAGAAAGCTGGATTTTGGTAGTGCATTGATATTATTTGTATTTGGTAGAACTTACTGTTGGCCTGTAAATGCCAGCACTGTCCAAGGATTACTCTGTTAAAGCTGTTAGGTCAATTGTGTGTGTTTTCTGTAATGCCATAATCTGGTGCATAATATTTCTGTGTCAGCTACTCCTCCACCTGCTAGATTTTAGTCTTATCATAATTTTTTTTCCAAAAAATACATAATTTGAACCTACATAGTCCCCCTGTTTTAGGGAATTTTAATAGGGGCACAGCTGAAATTGTGAACACTATATCTCTTCTGTTGCAATTCTGCAGCTGTCTACTATTACCCGCCCCCAGACTTTTAAACCTATTGCTGGTTAAAACTGTGTGTGCTGTAAATGCTGTGGTGATGTATGCATTTCCCCATCTTGTGACAGAAGTATGTTGTCTTTACATTTGTGTATTAGTGGTAGTATGTCCAAAGATGGTTAGTTTGCCTGTATCCCACAATGAGTTGAACATGTGTAATCTCAGGCATCAAATGCCATTAGTCTTTATTAGTACAATTTACTTAGAATTAGTACAAATCAATCATGTCGAGTTTTGGGCTAAGCTGTTTTGTGTCAGCTCTGAACCTGGTGTTGAAATGCCAGTATCGTGGTTGTTATGTATATTATTATGAATAGATCTGATATTACCAATGCAAGATAGATATTTAATTGGGAGGTGTTACTGATGCTACGTGTATTTTGTCGTGATGTTTCTGATGAGCATAACCTATCGACTGTTTTGAGTCTGTTGCCAGCAATTAATGTGATGTGTGACACATGCATAACGTGAAATTATCTTGCTATACAGAAATTCGACACCGACAGAAAGGGATGCACACTGCACAATTTAAATTGTTCGTTTCTTCAGTCATTGCACCTGGATTGAAACTCATCATCTCAAAGACATCAGCCACAACACAAAAACTGCCAGAAAAGACTGCTTACCGTGACTTGGTTCCAATGACATCCAATAGAACAACAGCGGTAAAAGAAATTAGACAATGCAATTTTGATAATGTTGACTTCATCGATATGTCATGTCATTATCACTGCTACCGTTTCAATCCTGTACTGTTAGTATGCATGACAAAGGTTACCGCAATATCGAGAGAAATGCTGCAAAAAGTTTGGAAATGTTCAAACTATGAACATGTTAGCGACATATTGCAGTCACTGTAAAGCAAAGGTTCACTAATAATAAAATATCTTCAGCATAAATCCATAGGATTCTGTAGTGCCGAAGACAGATAGTGCCACATTTAAATGCAATTAGGCCCTTTTCACAAGTAGTGGACCCTCACATAATTTTTCTTGTTTGGGAAATAAATAAACAAGCAATGTCATGAAGTTAAGATTTTGCAAAAAACGATGCACAGAGCCTCGACCCTCGGGCAAGAGAATGTCATGCCACACCAAGTGAATTTTCGAATGTCGAATGATGCCACAAAGAAACCCTATAGGCCAGAGAATGTCACATCTGGCCTGCGAGGACCATGTTCAGCTGAACATGCCCAAGTCCGACTGTGGTTACGTGTTGAATGTCAGATACATGGGAGAGATGCGAGTGTTGGGCGGAGTGGACTCATCACATGGCTGCGTTATATGGCTGGCTGCGATAGGCAGAGTCGGATCCAGCAGTAACGGCGGTGGATCCGTGTCTCCGCTGTTGTGTAACGCCCTCAACTGCGATATCTGCCGAAGCAACGCTTTACCCTCCTCACGAGTCTGAATACATAATCACCAACAAAACACAAATGTCGCTAGTGATAAGCTGTAGATGTCACTGTGACAATTGTAGAAATGAGGAAGTCAGCAGATGCAAGTACTGTTAACTTATCTGACGTTATGTAGGCTGCAGCTATGTGCACGTTACGTCCTTAGCTTAATAACATTTTGCTGATACCATCATACATGGCATCGCAATTGACTGAAATGAGCTTTTTTGTGGTCAGCACAGATTTAGGCTGTCAAATATTCACCAATGCCAATGAGAAATTAATATGCACATTTTCACGGTTTTCACAAAAGCAGATGCCATGCAACAGCGATCCTAATTTTATGCTGTTTGCATTAGCACTCCAAATCGTTTTGGTTTAATGCTCTCTGCCATCATAAACTGCAATAACATCATAATCCACAGCAGACTCATATTATGAGTTGTGCGTATCACTGATGTATAGATTGCAGAAAATGTGTTGTCTAATATATAAAGGCTCAAAACTTTTTGAATGCCCCATGTAACAGCCTGTTCACCCCGAAAGTAAGGCAAGATAAGACAGGGATGTGCACGAGACCTTCTGAGCTGAGACCGAGACGTACAAAATTTTGTCTGAGACAAAACGTCGACTCACTCTGATGAAGTTAGCAGCAGTTGCCAAAACGTCAACAAAGCAATTAGCATTGGGTAAACGTTTAAATCACTTATCAGGTGCAGTAGCACTTGAGTAACTGTACCTCGAAAAATTCTGTGCACTTCTGAGCGGCGAAGTAAGCTTTTTCCAGCTGGTTGGCTTTGAGGTGGTAGTTGGCTAGGTACTTGTATGCATGCGCCTGCTCTTCAAAGCTACTAACCTGACACAATCAGAAGAAGGAATATGCACAAATCTGCAAATTAAACCAAGATTTATTTCTATAATGTAAAATGCGTTTTCAAACATTCTTGTCTGTTACAGCTACCACTGAACATAACAATGTCTCATGGTTACAAACTAACTCGTATTTTATGTAAATAAAATCCAGCCCCGAAACCCACCTCGAACTTAGTCCAATTTTAATTTTTTTCCACTAATAATAACTCTTTTGATTCCAGTTAGGTTTATAGCACTCTGAACATAAAAATTTGCAAATTTTCAGTTATTTACCTAATGTAGACAATGTCTGACAGAGTTCATTCTATTGACCTGAAACTCACGAAAACCCCAAAGCTCTTCAAGTTAGGCATTTTTAAAGAAAAAAACACCTGGTTTAACCCCAAGATTGAACAAAACTTAAAAATTCATTTTTTCAACCCCGTTGGCAGTGCACAAATTTGTAGCTTACCTCGTTAGCGGACATTTCATTGATGTATTCTGTGTAGGCTGCGGCCGCCTGGTCATCCTCTGATAATTTCTCGTACAATCTACGTACACATTACCAGTTCCACCTTAAGAGAAAACCAGCCAGCATCCAGACGTTCAGTTTTAACAGCCAATTTTTTTCCAAACAATCACTCAGCCTGTAATAGTTGATTTCTCAGGTTTCTTATCCAAGTATGAATGACGGGATAAGATGGGAAAAATAGGACCGATAAATACAAACCAGCCAAGTTAGGCCGTTCATCAAAATTGGACTTTTCAAGACCATCATCAAAACCAAGACATCAACAACGCTGACATTAAATGAAAACAGAGGCGAAAGCAGTATCTGTAATGATAATCCTGACACCCTCCCACAGTTCCAGAGTAATTTACAATAGCATGTGACTTATTTTTACGCGTGAAAGCAGCTATTGCTTTCAGCGCGTCTTAGCCATCGCAATTCTGTCTGTCGGTCTATCCGTTCATCACATGGGTGGATCAGTCAAAAACGGTGCAAGCTAGGATCATCAAATCTTCACCATCGGCTGCCTGGAAGACTCTGGTTTCAGGAACCATAAAGCTTTTCCATAAATTCGAAGGGGGTCACTCTGAACGAACGTGCTAAATGACATTGGGGTGGGAAAAATTTGTGATTTTTAGCCAATATGTTGCAGTATCTCAATAACGGTGCGAGATAGAGCCTAGGTTACTATTAATCACTAAGAGGAAGTTGTACACTCGCTTTCGATTGCCACTGAATTCAATGACTTTGGATGACCTAGAACGCTAAAATAGGGGGATTTCTTTTGGCGATTTCGGGCTGCATGTCAAGCACGAATTGCACCGAAACCAATTGAGATAGACATAGAAAAGCTGTGTATGGAATTTTCAGCACTGAACGTAGATTTCAACAGTCCAAGTCTCGATTTTCTAGGTTCAAAAACCTGCACACGAGGGCATCAAGGAGTGCTACCCCCATAAAAGTCGTTATTTTGCCGTTGTTGGCCAGTCTTTCGTGAAAATGGTTGCAGATAGGCATGGGCATGCTATGTGTCACAACAAGCACTAGTGACAAGCTTTTTAATCATATCAACTGCGAGGAAATGGCCGGAGATAGACTGAAAGTTTGCAAACAGGAACTGCTATAGGCTTTTGCGTGTCTCGTGAGCATTAGCTCTAATTTCTTGTTATTAACCTGCAAAGACAAAACTTCGAGTTGAGAACTAAGTTCAACTAACCAAGATCAGATGTGGATTTCTAAAACCAAGGGTGCAATAAACAAAGTCCAAGGACTTGGTGTCTGATTTACAATAATAATAATAACACATATACCAGTGTTAATTCTATACAGTATTTAAGATAACAGTCGGTAATATTCAGTTGGTTAATTTAACCAGTGCACTCCAAACATAACAAATAAATTTCTGTTAAGATAAGTCATTAAGATAGTTAACCAAATAATTACAAAGTGTCAAAATAACAGCCAGTAACATTTACTTGGCTAGTTTAACCAGTGCAAGGCCCTCGACATCACCAAGTGAATGGGCTTTCCAGAAACACTTCTTTGCCTCCTGAAGCCGGTCTAGTCTGTCATAAGCCTCGCCGAGCGCAACCACCATTCGTGAATCATTCGGCCTGCAAATAACAACACCTTTCTCAGCTAACTTATACAAGGATGAAGGGTTAATTATAAGAAACGCAAACAAATTTATGCAAAAATGCTGATCAAAACACACTGACAAACAGCATTTTTAAAAGCACATGCCACAAACTGGTGGTAGGCTTATGACAAGTGTATTTAGCCCTACTTGGCAATAGCAAAGAATCTGTCAATTTCAATCCTCTCCTGGATCCAGATCCAGACCACTGCCAAAATCTAATCACCTCTAAGTTGGGCTAAGAAAACAAGAAACTAGAGCTGTCAAATTAATGCATTAATCAACACGTTAATATGTTAATAAATTAACGCGAGTTAAAGAAATTAACGCACATGTGTAAATTTATTTAATTTACTAAATTCGGTAAAGCAAAAGTTCCAATATTTTGTTAAACTGCGGTTATTTGACAATCGAATGAATTCAAGTAACTAAACTGTATAAGTAAGTAAGTAGTCTGCATTTGTAATGCGCCAAACGTCACGGGGTTCGAGGTAACTCAGCTCTACTCTCCTGCAGCTGCTGATCCATCACTAAAAATATTATTTATATGACAGGCTAATAGATTTCGCTGCTAGTGATGACATCAGTTATTGCTAAAAAAAAGTGTTTCTATTTGCTGTCTAACTTTCTATATTCTACAAGCTGGGCCCCCAAACGTCACGGGGTTCGAGGTAACTCAGCTCTACTCTCCTTCTCGATGGACTTAGGCGAGTTAATAACACATTATTTAATGTGTTAAAAATGAACGCAGTGCGTTAATGCATTAAGAAAATTAACGCTTCGACAGCTCTATAAAAAACCAGCCTTTAACCAATGGCTGAACGAGTTAAATTGTTAGCTCTTTGTGGAAAACCCATGTCAGAGCTACGGAGCATCACCAGCCATATGCGATGACTGAATCACACACTGTTACCCACCACCAAACACAGTTGTGCACGCCTGCCACAATGCCATCCAGATGGGCCAATACTCAATTTACCTACTCTGGAGGGATGGAAGACTGAGTTGGCCTTGGAGTTGGTTATATACTGAGATGGTTTACCTGTGTGCAGACAGGCACCCATCCGAGTACTAAGTTTCACCTAATACCGATACGACGACAGGGAGTCGAACCAACGACCTCAGAATCATAAGTCCAACATACTAACTGATCATTATACTACCAAGCCATCAATACACACAGTGTATCCAAAGCAACCAACCGCAGCATCTGAGCCTGCTTGTAGTAATACAGACAATAGTACGGCATCTTGAGAATCTCATAGGTCTGACCCAGTCCGTACCACGCACGATAGTCACGACGGTTCACCTCTGTGCAAACATCACACATAACAAATGAAACTTTAAACCTGTAAATTCGCATTTTTTGGCATATTTACTTTACATTGACCATATCTGCCAATACCCATTCTAATAAATTACAACAGTTTCTGGAGATTCCTGACATCAATCCGAACTGTCGTGCAAGCGACTGGTTTATATTAACTGGAAAACTTGCAAACAGCACAAAAAACAGCAGTCACAATCATCATATAATGCAGGAAAAGTTTGTTTGTTTGTTTGTTTGTCTGTCATACCTCTCTGTGTTGCACAATCACGAACCCAAACCATGGCATTTGAGTCTTGGGCTACATGCACCCCTGCCTCCCCCAAGTTTCTGGGTAAAGCCCAAATTCCATTACGCTGACTTTCACCGAAACTACCCCACAGGGAAAGTCACGGATACGTTTCACGAAAGTTGCCAACACAAACGGTGACAAATCATACAAGAAATTTGAGCAAAGCTCACGAAACGCGCGAAAGCCTATAGCAGTTCCTGTTCGCAGGTAATCGTAGTCTATCTCCATCTATTTCATCGCAATTCACTCTTTTGCAGCCAAAAATCGCCAAAAAATCGTTTAAAATCAATATTTTTAGGGTTCAAGGTCGTTCAAGGTCATCGATGTTGATAAATCCAAAAAGCCTGTCACCAGTGCTTGTTATGATAAGCAGCATGTATGTACCTATCTGCCACCATTTTTATGCTACGCAAGAAAATTGCGGTAAAATAACCACTTTTTAGGAGGGTAGCTGTCTTTGAC
>Ga0209367_1000354_pt1 | contig 42833 bp, 17 predicted proteins | sample WorMetLIZISLAND2_FD_187412 | JGI IMG/M metagenome (GOLD analysis project Ga0209367, IMG submission 187412) | Marine gutless worms symbiont microbial communities from Max Planck institute for Marine Microbiology, Germany - Olavius geniculatus... ... | reverse complement strand
CATGAATATTAATTCATGACGTCTATAGGCTAAACTCATGACGTCACCGCAGGTCATCATGGCGGCGCGTTTTCTACGTCGTTTTCGTAGATCGTCGACTTCAAAAATAAATTTTTCCGTGTTGACAGAACGCTGGGCGCCGATATTACTGTCAAAGTTATCATAAAATTCTGCACTATCAGGAAAATGGATAAAATGTATATGTTAATTTTGGTGACCACGGACCTTTAACCTTAGCGCTCGTAGTTATGATTGAACAACTGGTCGATACAGATTCAACTAAGATATCACACAGGCAACAAAAAATCGAAAATACTGCATCGCAATACAACTGATTTAAACTCGGCAAACAAAAATTCTGTTAGCGTGCTAGCGCTTTTATTGCTATGCTTTGATCCAATCTGACCCGTTCGATCAAACCCGATCCGACCTGCGAATGGACCAAACAGATGTCCAACTCCGGGGCGAATAATGTCGTCACCAAAGTATACCGTTACTCTATTCTGCGTGCTGTAAGTCAATATGTTCCTCGCTGGATGCTGACACAAAAAATGCGTCGGATAGATTAGTCTGTGTGATAAATTTACGGCGGTCACACAATCTCGGCCCGGGCATAAATTCCCCGCAGATTAATTTCATTAAATATTCATAAAGAAGAGGCGCAGCAAAGGACGTGTCACGTGACCAGGGTATCTTGCGCTAGCACCTGCGTACGCTTTTGTCAATATGTCGTATGTATGTTTTGTACACTTACTAAACAGCGAACAAAACACGTTAGTAATTGCTTTAAGCATATACATTAACTTTAGAGGGATATAGTGCTGAAAAAGTAATAGAAGCGCCGGGAAATCAGTTGCGTAAAGCAAAATCTGCCTTGAATGTATGCGCTTTTTAAAGACTTAATCCATATTATAAAAATAGAATGAAATTATCATAATTCATTAAAAATTACTGTAGATTTGTCACTTTTATCGGATAATCAGTTTATCAAACGTGTTTGTAAAAACAGTTCATACAAATGTTGTTTGCTTTAACACGTGCAATCACCCAAACTAAGAAAATTTATTATTTCTCACGTACAAGTAGGTTCTACGTAAACGAATTTTATTAAATGTAGCCTAGTAATGTAGTGGGTTACATTTACTTTTTAGTCATTTTTTTAAATTTTACGACAAAACTCGATAACGTTGTGATAGATTGCCGTGCATATTGCTTTTCTGTTATTGCACAAATTTGCGGCAGTGTTGTTAAAACTCACGGCTGCAGAGTGCAGACGATGAAAAACACCAACTTAATCATATGGCTTCCATGCAGCTATTGTGTTATTCCTATTACCTCCGGTGATTTCCAGGGCACAGGCCAGGAATAACCGTGTTGACCCGGTACCAGATTCATCAAAACGATCGATCATTCGGTGGTCAACGCTATCAGCAAAGTCACCAGATTGTCCATCTCTTCCTAATTAATGTGATTTATTACCGTATTTTCGCGTATAATAACCCACATGAAAAGTGCTGAAATCTGTCAAAAAAGATCTTTTGCAACCGTTCGTGTAAGTTTCTCGATCCTTTCAAATCGTAATCATTATTATTATCAGCATCATAATCATTATCTTCTTCATTATCAATGCAATTTCTAGCCAAACGCTAGAAATAAGTCAGTCATTGGGCCGGTTGCTGCATTAGACAACAGTAGTAGAATCTTGAAATAATTGTACTAGCGACGCATGCAGAAGGGCTGAGCTACTGTTTATCGACGTTATTAATCTATACAGAATAAAACTGCGAGCCAAAAAGTAGACCACAAAATGATTGTTTTAATAATAACGCCATTGCCCGATTTTTATTTCAAAATGTGCAAAGTGTAAATGAGCAATCACTAAAAACTCACCACCCCGAGAACGCGTCGCATGTACACTACCTTGTGAAATGAGTAGACGTCGAAACCTATAGTCAAGTAGGTCTAAACCAGTGCAATTGTAGACAGTCCAAGTCATTCATGTCGTAGCTCCAAAGCTATTTGTTTTGCAATTCATTTTTCAGGTCTTTGCTGTCTGCATATTTCACGCGGTAGCGTGGCGACAAAATTTGCATATCATAGCGTATTTTTACTCCTCGCGCGCTAAGTTCCTAAGTTCCTAACGTAGCGAAGAAGAATATATGATATCAGTGTAATATCGAAGACCGACCGACGACCGACCTCTGTTCCTGGAAGAGCCATTCTGGAAGAACTTCAAACGGCCATATCTCCGTAACGGTGACAGGTAAACGCATGGTCACAATGGACCAGCCATAGGAAGTCGACCACCGGGAGTCGAATAGTCACGTGACCGATGAAGGTCGTCCTTACAAAACTCACATTATCTTGTGAGGTGTGATTTTTCCTTTTAGTTCCGAAAATCTAGCAATATTTTATGAACTTCGGGGAGACAATTTCCAATAACGACCTCGACGCCAGTCACTATTAGTATAATATTAAACGGGTCTCAATTACACGCCGGGTCTCTAAGCCGAAAGAAACGAAAAAGCTCTTAAAAGAATACAAAAGAAAATGATGCGCGTGAGGAGTACATTAGATTGGTCACAATCTAATAATATTTTTTGTTAATAACTGCTTTCGTGCAAAGTTCCAAAAAGTGTGTCGGTAAAGTAATTAATAACATTCGTACTGTCACAATATCCAAAGTTAATATGAAAAAGCTCGGTGGTCTAGTTTTTTGCCAGTTGTCACACCGCTATGCATCGTATATACAGAATTACAGAACTGATGATGCAGTCTGAACACGTCCACGGTTACAGAACTTCCGTCTGTCTCTGTCCGTGTGACTGACAGATCAGGGGCAGGCTGCGGCTAACAAAAGGCACTGTCTGCCTCTGTCCATTCGGTGCAAATGAAAAAGGTTACATGCAAAACAAAACAAAACATCTGCAAACTAGAAAGCAGTCAGAGCCCGCACACCTCCGCCAAGGCAATGTTGTTCGCTAGGTGGCAGCACCGTCTTCGGTTTTGCAGCGGTTTCCCTTATCCCCCATTGAAAGCAATGGTGACGAAAATTTCAAAGTGATTCAGAATCCAGGATGCCTTTCGGATCACCCCCAAAATTGAACCACTGGTAGACTGTGCCATGCCCGACATACCCTCAAAATTTTAGAAAGATCCGTCCATAACTTTTTGAGTTATCTTGCTAACAGACAAACAGACAAACAAACAAAATCTGGCAAAAACATTACCTCCTTGGCGGAGGTAAAAAGTGCGCTTATGTTTTGCGTTTTATTTTACATCTGCGCCAGTCCAACGCGACTGCAATGACCTTGTTTTAGCACATTTGCTGGACAGCAAGTCAGAAGTAATCTGGAAAACAGCGGAATCGCTCAGTGTTTTTATTTGCCTAGCAAATAGTATCTAAATCCCTCGAACGGTTTGAACAGACAGTACGAATTTGACAGACGACAGACGACAGACAGACAACAGACCGTGCTATACGGAGAAATGTGTAAAGCTTCCATTAGATCGATTTCGCCTGCTATTGTATTTTACAAGGTAGTGCAGCGACACGTTTAATTTTCTTGCTCTGAGGCAAAGTCGCGTATCTTTATGCTTACGGGTCAGTTTGACAAATTGTACTGCCGCAGCCGCTACTTCTATTGCATCGCTTGACCGGAAAACGACGCTATAGCAACGGAAGCATCCAGGAAATGACGACAGTTTGTCACAGCCATAGCCTCTGCTCCGGTAAAGAGATGATTCGGGGCGCTGATATATAAACGGACGCGAAATCTACCATGAAATTAATGCTGTGATTCTGCGAGTATAAAATTGGTAAGTAAGTAAGTAAGTAAGCAAGTACGTGATATTTCACCGGCACGACAAAACAAACAAGTCACAATGCGCCGCAACCTGAAACAAAAAATTCTAGCTGTGTGTTTAACGAAGTTTTTCTTGTCGTTGACTGACAAAGTCTTATATACGATATCCCTCTGAAGTGCACAGGCAAGTCAAGTCCGTTGTTGCACCATTTTACAAGAAGCCCAGCTGTCGTTAGAATAGCCGACCGTACTAATTGTCAGTGACCTTTAAAGTCATCGAAAGTCGATAATTTTTATGTCATTTGAAAACCAAAGTGCGATTTTCTATCGATTATCAATAACAACCTAGACCCTATCTCGCACCGTTTAGCCACAATAGTGCACCTTCAAAGTCATTTAAGGTCAATGATTTTTGTGATTATCGTGATTATCCTCTTGACCGTCGATGATATCACACCCACTTTTATTCAAACCCAATTTGAAAATGTTTCCTTTGAAATAAATGGCTAAAATTTAGCACGCCCAAGTTTGTGACACATGGCTAATCATTTGTGCAAAAAAGTTTTCCTCTATGCCTTACCTGTTAGTCACAGTACACTCGTTACAAACAGACAGACGAACAGACAAAACACGGAGAGACGGACGACAACCATGACAATAGCTCGATTGTTACTTAAACACGGTCGGCAAAAACCTGGCTTTTCAAATGCATTAAGCCTATTGCACCAAATTGCATATTAAAAATTACAAATTTTCTCAAAATTTATAAACACTTACACTGTTCTTCCTCCCATCTAGCGTCAGAAATAATGCATCAATTCAACTGCACGCGGAGCTGAAATGGCGACGGAAAGTACGCTGTAGCGCATAGTTCGCTGTATAGATCTCGGTAAAAAAAGTTTGCCGGCGTTAGCGCATCTGTGGCGGTGTTTCTTTGCTGGTTCATGGTTATTAGCTCTCCGGTTATCTCCGGCAATTCCGCCAAGCTCATTAATATGTCCCCAGCCTCTTTTTGCTGATTTGTTGCTGTATGTGCGAGAAACGTATCAACTACCAGGGTGTGATATCATCGACGGTCAGCGGATAATCACGCAAGTGCCGTCCACGGTTTTATAGCCATAAACTAAAAGTGTAATTTTCAAAAGTTCGTTACGTCGAACTTACTAAAAATTTAGAAAAAGTCAGAGTTAAAAAGCCAAAGTTAAAATGTATATTAACAAAAAACGCGATTTTACGAAACACTAAGAAATAAGTTCTGAAAAAGTCGGCATATCTTAAGGCGTATACAAATAGCGACAGAAATAGACTGAACTGCACCAACTGAACTACACTGTGTCCGGAAAAAGTAACCCCCTAGACATCATGCAATAAAAATGTCAAATCTGAACAAATCTGAAAAACATTTTGTACACTTATTTTTTTAAATAAATTGCTAAAGAAAACATCAAATTACGTGGAAAAATATTATTTTTAGCGGAGTTATTGGTTGTTGAATATCGATAAAAAATATCTTTGTTACCAATATGGCACTGCACAAGTAGACCCCTCCGTTAATGTACATTTGCGCAGTTCCAACAAACAACACTTGATTTTGGCAAAATTCTACATCAACAGTGCACCGTTTATTGGCAATCAAAGCGCCAAATTTTAACTAAATTTGCCAAGGCAAACAATAACTACAACGGCTTTTCTCAAGATCACACCAGAACACTTCAGTTTCAGGCCTTTCTGGATGACGTCAGACTTAAAATGGAGTGTTTTGGGTGACCTCATAAAAGTTGCTGTAGTTTTTGTTTGCTATGGCACATTTAACTAAAATTTGGCAGTTTAATTTCCAATAGGCAATGCATTGTGAATTTGGCATTTTTCCTGAATTAGATGTTGTTTGTTGCAGTTACGCAAATGTACAGTAACAGAGGGGTTTACTTATGTAACGCCATATCGGTAACGGAGATATTTTGTTATCGATATTCAACAATTGAGAACCCTGATAAAAATAATATTTTTCAACAAAATTTGGCAATCATTTTACTAATGTATTTAAAATTAAGCGTACAAAATTTTATTTAGATTCACTCAGATTTGACACTTTTATTGTACGATGTCTATGGGATTACTTTTTTGGCCACAGTGTAAAATCTCAGCCCAAGAGTGCACTAAGCGACAAAATTTAACTAAACTAAACTAAACTACACCGTGTCCCAACATTAGCAGCCCCCTACAGATAATGTAAAATCGTTAATACCTGACAGATTTTTACAAAATTTACAAAAATCTAAGCTAACGCTCAAAAGACGCGCGAAAATCGAAAAGCGATTTTTGGCTGCAAAAAAGTGAATTGCGACGAAATGGATAGAGATAGACCAAGATTACCTGTGAACAGGAACTGCTATAGGCTCTCGCGCGTCTCATGAGCATTAGCTCAGATTTTTTTTATTGAGATACGGTTAAAAACGCACATTTTTCATACTCAACCGTAGTTCAACCTCAAATTTAAAAATGTTTACCTTGCACTTGATCAATGAAATTTTGTGTTCCAAAAGCTGTCACACCAGGATAATTAATCGTGTAATAATCTTTCCTGCAGGACCTGCCGTTTAGCCACAATACATGCGTTACAGACGACGACAGACAGTCAGACAACACAAAAACCTGACGGCGTGATCGATGAAGACAAAGTGCGTTATATTGGACGCGGTCATGATATAAGTGAAATCACGCGGGCGCTCTCGATCAATCAGCTGAAATAAAAAGAAATAAATTGAAACATTGCCATTGAGCCGTTAATACAATCGAATTGACTAGACTTTTCGATGTCTGGTAGCTTTCACTATGTGTTTTCATTCCGTCTATCACGGCAGATGATGGCGGTTACACAATAAATAATAACGAGGCCCACCAAAAAAACATTAGTACACGACTACGACAATTATTATCCCAAACGACCACATTATTGCACTACATTGGCAAAAATAATGATTCAGAAGCGATCAAAGTTCTCATACCTTCGCTGAAAATGGTGTTTACATTGAACGAACGCAGTGAAGTCTAAGTTCATGCCCTATCTTCTACTGGTAAAAAATCTCGGATGATTCACATTTCGCAAAAAAATCGCCACCGAAATTTGATTTCTGTCCTCTTAAGCTGTAATAAATTTATCCAAAAAAGTTTTACCAAAATCCGTTCACAACTTTTGAGTTATCTTGCGAATCTTGGATACATGCAAGCAGACTCAAAAACAACCTGCTCGTCGAAGGCAAAGACCAAAACGAAAAATATTATGAGATTGTGACCAATCTAATGTACTCCTCGAGCGCATCATTTTCTTTTGTATTCTTTTAAGAGCTTTTCGTTTTTTTAGCTTGTATTAGAGACCCGGCGTTTAATTGAGACCCGTTTAATATTTTACTAATAATGACTAACGTCGATGTGGCTATCGGAAATTGTCACCCCGAAGTTTATAAGATATTGCCCGATTTTAGGAACTGAGAGAAAAAATTTCCAATCGCAAACGTAATCACTTGTTTCAAATTTTGTTTCGATCGGTTGAGTGGTTTCGGATCTGCGCGGGGTCAAATTTTGCCATTCTCCTTTTACTTAGCCGGTCGCCATTAACACAGGGCTGCGCTACCGCGCGCCTGTGATTTCTGCTGATAACGCATTGCGTAACTACATGACCTTTGCATTGAACCAAGCGAGTCGAACTCTATGCTCTCGACATATCGCACCCGCCACGCCATGCAATTCCGAGTGTCTTTTATGACCCTCTGTTCTTGAGTTATCACACACAGACAGATTTAATGACCACGCAACATCGGCTGCGGTCACGTGGCCTGTTGTATGTATTTCTCGATAACGAGGCAATTCTCTCGAGTGGTACAGTAGCTCACTGCAGTGCGTGAGATTTCGTCTGGTACTGGTACATGATAACATCGTTCTTCCGTTCGTCTTTTGCTCTATTCCGGCTAGAGACGTTATGCCAGACGTTAAGCCTACGCGTTGCCGACGCGATCTCATACGTTATTGCGTCCCACTGAGTTCCGATCTTTCGGAGATCTTAATTTGTAACGTTCGCTTTAGTTAATTTTTTAGATTAAGTACACTGTGTCTTAAAAAACATCCCCGACATTTTTGATTGTAACTTTAAGAAGGATTATCAGATTTTAAGAATTTCTGGTGTTAATATTCCTGAGACAACTGGCCATTAAATGACCATTCATTTTTCTACCTCACTTAATGTTTGTTTCTGCACTACCTGGGGAAAACAGAACCAACGAAATATTACTTTTTGTATCCAATGCTGTACGATTACTTAATCAACATAACATATAAAAACACATTTTGTTTACATTTCTGACTTTTTGGCGAACATTTTATCCAGTTGTTTATTTTTCAACCGCCTACAGTAAAATTGCTTGAAATACCGGCCCATTATGCGAAAGTAAGCATGGAGATGTTTTTTCTATTCAGTGACAACAGTGTCGATAATGTTCTGCGTTAGACCAACCCAAGGTTTACCAGACGCAACTTGAGTTCATTAATATTCCTGAACGTTATCTGGTAAAGACTCTGCTGCATGACAGTCAAATTTTGTAATAGACCGGCTGTTGGGGTCCACATATTTGGATAGATGAAATTTATTAAAGTTTTTTTAAAAATTCATTTTAGCACGCATTATGCTTGGTCTGCTTTCCCCAGGTAGTGCAGAAGCAGACGTTGGTGTGGTGAGAACTTGAACAATGATTTAGTAGCCGGTTGTATCAGAAATATTTTTGTCAAAAATTAATAAAAAAAATCTGTGATCTTTCTTCGAGGTACGGTCGATAATGTCAGAGATGTTTTTTCACGTTTTCTGTTTATTTCAAAGTATATTTCGCTTGATCTGCTTTCCCTAGGTTGTGCAAAAGCGGACAGTGGGTGAGGTGGGAAACTGAACGGTCATTTAATGGGAAATTGTGTTCGGAATATTGGTACCAAAAATTATCAAAATCTGTTAACTGATTTTCAAGTGACAATCGAAAATGTTCGTGATGTTTTTTGAGACTCAGTGTAGTACTGTAGTTTGCATCAACAAAAAGATTTAAAAAGTATCTACACTGTGTCACAAAAAACGTCCCACTTTGTCATTGTGCATGTCTTCGTCAAATATTAACCGATTTTCCAAAAACACATTTTCACTCGCACATCCTATAAACAATTAGCAATAAAACAATTATTAAATATTCCATCAAACCTTAACTGCGTTGCTACACTACTTTATAAAATATAAATATAAATATACGAAAACCTAACAATAGCAGACGACATGCGTGCTGGTAAACGAAAGACACTTTAGACCAAGATCGCGGAGAATGATTTGTACAACGCTGTATACACTTTGTTTGACATGTTTCTTTAAATATCCGGCGTGTTAAACAAAATTTTTGTTTCTGACTCTGCCAATGTTTTAGTTATTTAAAAAGAATGGGCAAGTAAGACGATTTTTGACACCAAAAATCGGTCGCGTCTAAAACTCGAAATCTCGTTGCACAGTTCAGTAAAACAAAAATGTTTTAAGCAAAACTTTAACAAATGGTTCACGAGTGTCATTTGAAATGCAGTATGTCTGATGAATTGTACTGCAAATTCGCCCATTTTACTTACCATGTCTTTGTCGACACGTTCGCACCTTGCATAACGACTAAAAAATAAAGATAAACTTTTTGTCAGTACTTTTCGTACTAAGTACATGACTTTTATTATGCGATAATTATAAGATTAAAATGCTATACCAAAATTAACAGCATTGTCACTGCAATTTACTACTTGAACACTTGCGCAGTACCAAAATTTTGTGCTTTCTGTTTGATTTCTTTTGGCGTTGACTCATGAATAATTGAACGATTTGCTTTTCAGCGTTTGTTGCCCTTAGTAGTGTCACATATGTTTAAGTTAGATTGTTGTCAACGTCGGAGCTATTTTCTTTTTGCGACTTTTACAGTATTTTAAAATTTTTTTTGTCAATTAGGGGCCTATGTTATTTTGTTCTTCTTTGCTGGCATTGCGTAATAAACAGCGACTTCCAGTAGATGTAATCATTCGTCCATTCGTCCTAATACAAACTGTATCAGTGACACGGCACAGGAGACAAATTTGATGTAGGCCTAACACGGCTATTTCTGGTAGCGTTGTGCTACTATAAAGCTCCATGAAAACTATTAATTTTTTCTGACTTACCTTCAGAAGTGTGCAGAGACTATGTGTGTCTATTTACGACGTCGGCCGGCCGGCAAATTTCTCCCCAGACACCGATGATGACACAGACCTAAGCACGCCAGTATTAGAGCGGACAGACAACGGACGCGCTCCGTAGCCGCGGGAAGTCAGTCGGTGGGTCGGATAGCGCGCAAACACACTTCACTGGCTGCGTTCAGCCATGGTGGTTCAGCGTCTGTCCACCTAATCGCTCCCACTTGAATATCGGAAGCGCTTTCCGCTCACGTTGCCCGCCCGCATCCAAACAACATCAGCAGCAGCAGCAGTAAGCTTACTTCTTACTCTCTCGTACAGGGTGAACCAAAAATTGTCACTTTTGGTAGGACTGCTCTTGTCATATGCATTATGTTTGCAATTTTTGTTCACGTGCCTCATACCTTTCATCAAATGGCATCGTTCTTCATCTGTCGATGTAAACAATGCCTTTTTTATACCGGATAAATTGTAGTTTCGACAGGACTGTTGTGTTAACTGATAACGAACGCTGTTCGATTTACAATCTGCAAGCAGAGAAGCACTGGGGTTCTAAAAAAATTATGAAAATGTTCTCGAGTGAATGAGTAGGTTTTTTAAAACTGCAAATAACTAATAGCAAACGCTAAAGTTGTTCAAAAAGCATTAAAAGCATCTGGTGTTTCGTAATATGTCATTATATTGACGTAATTGAAAAGTATGTCACGTTTTTGACCCACCCGGTATATACGTTGCATGCGTTGCGCATTCTGTCGGCTTTGGAACTGTCGTCTGATCGGTTTTACGGCGTTGTTTAAGTTGACCGCCGCAACCGTGGTGTGCTGTCTGAGACAGTGCGTCGTCGTGAAAGTCAATAGCTTACGCCGTCCATTTTTCTCTTCATCTCGTTTCTTTTTAGACGACTTTTCAAGTAACATAAAAATTAAACTGCATCCATATAAAAACTCTCGGTCGAACAATATTTACAGCTGCACAAAACAGTAAAATTTAGCAAAAAAACAATAAAAAACACACACTAAAACTATGAGTTTTCCGAAAATTTGAAATAGCGTCGAGACTTCAATTGCAAAGATGCACGCGATTTTGTTCGAGCTTAATACTGCCACTATTGCAAAAAATTGTTTATTTATTAACTGACCAAAGGCAAAATAAACAATAAAAATAATTAATTAATGTGTTTATCTATTAAATCATTTATTAATTAATTTATTTAAAAGCATTTAATTATTATATATTTTCGCCTAAAATCGTTTTAACGATATATAGAAGTCGCAACAAAAAAATACCAAAAATTGCTTCAAACAAATTGTAACATAAGATTGTGATTTAAAATTTTACTAAATGTAATGCTAATGTCCACTGCACTAAAAATTTAAATAAAAAATTTGTTAAATTTATAAAAAAAAATTGCAAACAGGAAAAGACAGAAAAAAACTGAAAATATGCAAAAAAATTATTTTAGCTGATGTAGTAATGAATATCATATTACGATCAGACCGGTTAACAGTAGGCCTGTGTTCAAATGTTACATCTCGCTGTGACGGAATCAATTAACTAGTTGCAACAGTTCAAACTACACAAAACGACTTCATTATAATACGCGTTAAGGCCAAATTCCATTTAGCTAGTTAGTTGGCGAACAAGTTGCACAACCAGCGAACTTGTTGTTGAACTTGTTGCTAGACAGTGACCCAATTTTTTGTTTTGACATGACCTACTTGGTTTCAAGATGGACGACGATGAAACAGCAGTGATTGTAGCCTGTACATCCAAAATTGCAAGTTTTGGCGCTGTCGCTACTCTTTCAACTGCCTTTCAGCGAAAGAAACGCAAGAATACTCTATGGGTCAGGCGATATTTGCAACTTCGGGATCAGTTTGGCACTTATAATACCTTGTTACCAGAACTGTCGAACAGTCCAAAGTTTTATGCGTACTTGAAAATGGACGCATAAAACTTTGGATCGAGGACTGACTTCAGAGACATTAATAAATAGGCTAAACAGTATTCATATATCTTGACAAAAAGTTGGCCAATTTGTTGTTTCAATCTCGACATGTTGAGATTGACCTGGCGTGTTGGCAACAAGTTGGCCAACACAAAAGTTGTCGAACTTGTTGGACAACATAGCTAACTAGTTCGACAACTTGTTGGCCAACTCGTGTTGGCATCGTTGTCGAACAAACTAGCTAAATGGAATTTGGCCTTTATCTAGCTGACAGCAAACTAATAAACAAACAAGACTGACAAGCTTTGCTTAAGGCTAAGTACTGTCCGTGGTTAGAGGCAATCTAATGCACACACAAACACGTAAAGACCCAAGACCTTTGTCCTATGACTTTGATATTTAATAGGTTTCTAGGGGATGTCAAGGTACACGTTCGCGCAAAAATGTATCAAGCAACAGTGTGCGAATTGCCTTTTTAACAGAAAAAAAGAAGAAAAACCTGGGACGATTCCGAAACAATACTGCCGTCGCAAGCAGTAACAAGCGAACAGAGTCTGTCAAATAAATGTCGTCGGCGGATGTAATTATAAGCGAGACAGGTTTATGACTGCGAGACTGTTGGCAGTTCTTTACTGATTGGCCGCCGACCACGGATGATAATCGGCCGTACTGTGAAATCGCAAACGAAGTCGATTAAGAAATGTCATAAATGCGCAAACAGAAGCTTTGCGAACGTGCAAAAATTGTTTTCAAAAATAGTTTTAAAATGTTTTATGCAGCTTGACAAGAAATGGCTATATGCAAAAACATGTTTTAAATTTTTATTTGCGGTAGGCCTATTATTTTATTAGCTGCATATGTTACAACTTTATATTCTCAGTCTTTGCGGTATTCTGCAAGCTTCAACGGGCGACACTCTCAGCTCCAGGTCACAGACATGCCGTGGGTACAGATATATTACAAGAAATTTGAGCTAATGATCACGAGACGCACGAAAGCCTATAGCAGTTCCAGTTCAGTAGTTTAGCTAAAAATTGGGGTGTTCACGCTAAGTTGATATACAAATACCAAGTTCTTTATCTGGATCTCATAACGATAGTTTCGTGGCGCCACCTTGTGAATGATATAGACTTGTGTCGCAGCCCGAAATCGCCAAAAAATCCATAAAACCCCTTATTTTGGCGTTCAAGGTCATTCAAGGTCATTGAATTCGACGCCAATCGAAAGCCAGTGTACCACTTCCTATTGTGATTAATAGTAACTTAGGCCCTATCTCGCACCGTTACTGAGATACAGCGACTTATTAGCCAAAAATCGCAAATTTTGCCCTCCCCTCTTACTTAGCGCCCTCGTTCGGGGTGACTCCCTTTGAATTTATGGAAAAGCTTTAGAATTCCTGAAATTAAAGTCTTCCAGACAGTCGACGGTGAAGATTTGGTGCATATGCATTTTGATGCTATCTTGCACCGTTTTTGACTGATCCACCCGTGTGACAGACAGATGGACGGACGGACAGAATTGCGATGTCTAAGACGCGCTGGAAGCAGTAGCTGCTTTCGCGCGAAAAAACCAGCAAAAAATCAAAATATTTTGCAGATGTTTTGTAGTTTATTTCACATTATATCCACACCACAACAGCACGTCTGCGACCTAGTGCCGGTAAGCCATGTTAAAACGTTTACCAGTACCACTTTTTTGCAAAAATTAAAAACAGGTTAACAAATTAATGTTTTGGACGAGTTTGCGCGTGAAAGAAAACGCAAAGGTTTTGCACAGTTTCTACTAGTGTTTTTTTTTGTTTAATATGATGCATAGCCACGGATCTAGCCTACATCATTGGTGCTGTGCTGTGACAAATAAGAAAATAAACCCAAGTCTCTGGGGTCGCTAAGCTGTTGCGCTTATCTCTCCGCAAAATATATACGATTGGTTAAGCTCAAATTCCATTACGCCGACAAATCACGAAAGTCCGCGACACAAATCGCGTCGCCGATTTTCAGGATTTGTGTCGCGGACTTTCGTGATCTGTGTCCAAAGTCCGCGGACTTTGTCGCCGACTTTGTCGCCGACTTTCCCCGTGCATTGTAACAAACTAAATTCCATTAGAGCGACACAAACGGGTTTGTCGCGGACTTGTTACGGACTTTGCCGCAAACATCTCGACATGTCGAGATGGCTTGTGTCCGCGACTTTCATGATTTGTGTCCACGACTTTCCCCTCGGGAAAGTTTCGGTGAAAGTCGGCGTAATGGAATGTAGGCTTTATTCTTTGTTTCCGGCGTACAGATTTTATCCCTTCTGGGCTAACAAATATATATAACTCACACACCTTAGACATCACAGTAGGTCTGCTACATTTTATTAGGGATAAAAATCATATAATTTTTTTGTTGTAAAAACTTGGTTTTTATCAGGTTCTTCAAAATATAATTTAGTGTACAAAAATGACACAAAATCGCGACACAGAAAAAAACATCTTGTGCAACAGTATTTCAGTCACATTGTTTTCCAATTTTCATGAATTTTCGAAATGTGCATTTATTTAGTTAGCTACAAAATACCGCACAATCACATAATCCGTAACAAATTAAACCAAAGAAATCTTTTAAAAACGTTTTTAAACTTTTGAGGTTTTTCAAAAAAATTTTTCAGCGCTGTTATTTATAGGTCTACATGACATGTTCGGTACATATTAGGATTATGCGTATTCTGACTGACTACGTGCTGGGAAAAGTTTTTTATTTACTAATCATTTTACTATACTTGTATTTATATTGAGGCATCTAATTGATTCTTTGTAAATGACACATAGGCCTAGGCCTAGATGGTGGCAGAAAACAATCCATCGGGCTTAGCCATAGACCATGCAGAACAAAGTTGCCCACAGACACGCTGAACAGGACTTAAGTTTTTGATAGAAAAAGATAAGACAGCAAAAATTGCTTACAGTGGCCCGGTAATGCTATGGGATAAATTAACTAGCGCAAACTTTAAACTTGTTAAGTGCTTCTTAATAATTTATAATAAAGACTCGCTTATATCCAATGGAAAATAAACAACGGTAACACTAAAATTTTGGGTATTTTCCCATAGTACTTCCGGGCCAACATACATACGCCTAAGTTAGTGGATAGTAGCAAAAATCGCACTTTTTAAGGGGTACCCAAAAAGCATTAAATTTTTATACGCCATAGACTATAGCCCCTAAGTATAAAGATATGTTTTTCACTTTGTTATATCGAAAAAACGACAAAATGTTTGGAACTTGTAAATCACTACGAAAAGTTGTAGAAAGTCAAGCAGATGCCTGAAATGCCGTACAAATGTTAGTAATAGTTGTACTTGCGGAAGAACCCTTGTCGCATAGCATGGAGCCCCCCCGCCCTAAAAGCTTAATCCGACCCTGAAAACGCACACCATTGTGATACATGTGAATTAAGTGAAGCCGGTGACGTTAGGGTGTTTAAATCCGAACAGTGCATAGTCGACGGCGTACAGTTTGTACAGTGCTTGTACGTCTGCGGCCGGTAAACTTGCATACATCGGTTGCAAGAAGTGACCGGACTTGCGGTGACGACTGTCAGCTGGGAACTTGATGTTGGCGACGCGCCGACGATGCCCGACTTCCATTATACGTGACTTGAGCTTCTTGACGACGTAGTCGGCGTCTTCACGTAGCGTCTCGAAGTGCCCGATAAAGTCCCAGCGGTACTGACACACACGACACAGCTGATTCTGAGGCGTCCAGTGGCGATTCAGCACCTTTCCAGCGGCGTACTCGTCCAGCACGTAACGAACGAACTCGGCAAACGTAACGTGGTAGTGCTTTATTGACGGTTTGTAGTCGTGTGGTCGGTACTGCCGAACAATCTCAGCATCAAGGCGCCTGTGGGGGTCTTCGAGCAGTTTGTCGCGGTAAGCGGACACGAGCCGTTCAAGCGGTTCGCGAACGAACAGAAATGTGAAGTAACGACTGCTTTTGAAACGCCAATCCCTGTATTCTAATGGCAGTTTTTCCAGCCGATCGACGTATTTATCTGGATTAACCGGTCGGTAGCTGAAAACGAAAGTAAAAGGCAATTGCTCGGGGCGCTGGTATTGGGAGATTTTCCCGGTAAGCATCATGAGCGTGCGTTTCCAGTTGGTGCACGCTACTTTGCCGACGAGGCAGTAAACGTAGTCCATCTGGTCGTCGAAGTACATTTCGTACCACACCTCATCGGAGACAGTGACGTTGAGAGACAATTCGCGACATCCGTCTGATAGCAACTGTCGACGATGTTCCTTGGTATCGCTTGCAGTCGCCGGTCTATCGACATCACTACAGACGTGTCTGGAAAAAACATATCCGAAATCAGCCGTTTGCCTTCGCTCCCATGTGCCCGAATTCATTTAATTCAAAAACTTGTTGCCAAAAAGTCCGGATTTTAACTTTGTAGATTTTTCGGTGTAGGGCATTGCAGCAGATGGCATGGTCAAAAAATTTCTATAAATGGCTAGCTGAAACGTTCCTAATTGAATGCTGGGCTCAGCTGATCCTGAACACGTTGACGCCAGCGATTGATCAGCTGCCAAAAAACTGATGACGGTTATGGATGCAAAGGGTGCCCAACTGCTCATGTCGAATTTCGTCTAAACTAAACGTGTGTGTGTTAATGATTGTTGTTATTTCATTGTACGCTGATGAAAAATCAACTTACATTTATGCGTTACTGCAAATTTAGCATGATTTTAGGAATGAAGCAGATTTATGTAAATCAGGCAAAGAATATTTAAACGAACAAACGCTCAAGTTCTACGTTTATTCTACGCTATACATATTTCCAAACTTTTGACATATCACATGTTTTACCAGTAAACAATGCTATGTTACAAATGCTCAAAGGTTCATGCCAAATCAGTGCGTTACAGTCCAATTCGGCTGAATTTCAAAGGTGGTAAAAATTTACGCAAATTAAGCAAAAAGATATTTAAATGCTGCGCTATGCAAGTTCTGTGCTTTTCTATATAACACTCTAAAACGTTTGACATATAGCACGCATTTTACCGCTAACCGTTGCAAATTTACCAAAGTTCAAACTGGTTCGGGTTTTTCTTGGCTCACCCTGTAAAAAATGCAATATTTTCTTGGTTCTGTTTTTTTAAAGTAATGAATTAAACGGTCGATTGATGGCCAGTTGTGTCAGGAATATTCGTATCAAAAATTATTAAAATTTGTGATTTTTTTCAAGTTACATTTAAAAATATCTGAAATGTTTCTTTCCAGACACTGTGTATATAAGACGGTGGTGTATCATACATTCTGGTACGCATATAACGGTCGAGCTATTGGTATGGTTGTCGTCCGTCCGTGTGTCCCTCTGTAACGAATGTACCCTGACTACCGAGTAGGGCGTAGGAAAAAACTTTTTAGATGAATAATTACCCATTAGTATTTAACTCAAGCCTGCAAAATTTCAGCCATCTACTTTAAAGGAAACATTTCCAAATTGGGGTTAAATAAAGAGAGTAAAAAATTGCGTTTTTCACTGTGAAACTGGCCATATCTTTAAAACGGTGAAAGATACGGCCTAGGTTACTATTAATCACTAATAGAAAGTCGTATATTGGCTTTCAAATAAAATAAAAATCATCGACCTTGGATGACCTTTATAATCACTGACAACCAATGAGGTCGGCTACCTTAGCGACAGCTGGGCTTTTTGTCCTTTAAGCTCAAACGTTATGCTGTGTGACAAGGGCAGTAAAGACGTTTGAACATCAAGGTAATGAATTGACTCACAAACCATTTCAGGTCTTTGGCAATAACATAACATTAATATTACGCATATGCACATTTTATCAGTTTCTGTAGGCCTACATTATAATAATTGAACATTAATATTAATTTTAATAACAGTACAACAAAATCTATGACAACGTTGGAATCGTATTAACATGTTGGGCATGTATTTATTCTGCGGAAACTGAAATCGAAGGCAGAACAAAAAAAATCTCTATCTGCTGTCGACAACATTTCAAGAAAACCGAAAAAAATTTACGCACGAAGCATTTTTAGCGTTCAGTGTTTAATTTGTTGACAAATAATGTACTCATTTGCTTGCTACATGCATATTTTATTTTGTAATGGGATAAACATTTCACATTTGACATTTTGCATGTTAAAAAAACTTCGTCAGCTAGTTACACACTGTAAAATGTTTTGCTAGAAAAAAAAATAGGCTTACGCATTTGTGGTTAATTTTCAAGTTTTACTTTACTTTGCGCCTACGACGTTGTGCCATTCTGTCTGGATTCTGTCTTCGAAATACTGTCACGGAGTAGACTATTGTAAAATGAAAATGTTTAATTGCGTAAAGATTATTTTTTATTACTCAAATGCACAAAAGTCTACTTACTTTGTCCGGTATGTCCTCGCCTTATCTAAAAACATAAGTTTGTTACGTCAGTGGGAAATTAATTGACAGAGGAAAATAGCAGAAAATACGTTAACTTGAAATTATTACATGCTCAGTTCATTAGTTTTGCACGGCAGAGTGTTTTCATATAGGCACGAGTGCGGGATTAAAATGTAAATGGCGCATCCATTAGCACAAATATAAAGTTAAAACTTGATCAATTAAACCGTAGCATACGACAACGTGATAACCCCAAACATTTGAATGAAACGTACTGAAAAATATGCCTGCAGCTCTTGTTCGTGTAGTCCATGATGACGTCACGACCAGTATGACCACAACGACCGTGACTAGGAGCAGAAAACCGAGCAGAGCACCGAACGAACGTTTCAGCACATCCATTTCTTCGCCTCCATCTCCATTACTCCGTCGAGCTTTTTATCGCGGTGTGAAGCAGCAGAACCGCAGTAGACAAAACACAATGCTAGACACAGTTTCCGCCTGGCGAATGAAGAAATAGTAAACTCTGCCAACTTATTGGTGCAGTTTTTTTCCTCAAAAATATTGTACAACGTAGTGTAGCGACACCTTTTAGGTGTGATGACAAACTTAATAAAATTTTGTGAGAAATTGTTTATCGAGTCTGTCGGTGAAAAAAATTGATAATCGGTCCTACTTTGGCAAACATAGAATTAACTAAAAATTTAGGGCGACGTTAGTCTGATTGGGAAAACAATTAGGGGTTAAAATTCCCCTCGTAGCAACGTCACGTGACACGAACGCAAAAGCATTAGTATACACAGCACACACAGTGCAGATTTTTACATGCGCGCCTATAACTTTTTTGTTAGTGGACCAAAGTTCACCTAATTTTTTTCGCCCAACGCAGAAAGAGTTGTAGTTGATCAATAATTTCTTTCCCGATTTTTATATATCTCGAACTTTTTAAAAAAATATTTGCGATAAAAGTTTAAAGTTTTCCGACATTACGCCCCCAAATTTGTACGCACATTGTTATGCCTATTTTGCAGCACGTCACGTGGAAAAGATTCGTGGGGTTACTCTCTTTAGCCTGAAACTTATAGGCATGCACACGCTAAATTTTAAATCAATTTTGAAATGTCCGTTGTAAACTAAACAATAATTGTTAAGGATCCCAGTTCTTGGTGGGGTGTGCGCTGGTTAGTGGTCACTGGTCAGTTTTGGTCATTCTGAAGTGCGTGTAAATGTTTGAGAAGGCAGCACTTTTAAGTGACTTTACGCTCTAATATATGGTCTTCCGAAAAAGTGGATGTGGATGGGCCTGAGTCTACATCTAAATCTGATCTATGTTGTTAGTGGACCAAAGTTTACCGGACGTTTTTCGCCGAATGCGGAAGGAATTGATGTCGACAAATTAGTTTTCCGATTTTGGACATCTCCATCCATTTTGAAGTTTAAAGTCGTCCGAAATCGCCCCGAGTTTTGCATGTTTTTTGACCACTAGAATTTTGGGGGATGACTTTCAAAACTTTGCGTTATCGATCATAAAACTGAACGAATACTTCCCGTCGCGTAGCAAAGTTTCGCGGCGATCAATCGACGAAACTCCGATAAACATCAGCAGTAAATCACAAGACTGCTGAAAACTACCGTTTCGAGCGGCTTAATAATGCGAGGCTTTTTTGAAACACAGTGTATAATAGGCCTATCGACTGTTTCAGAAACCGCGATGCGCGTCGGCGGAAGTACAAAACCTATCGAAACGACGAAACGGCAAAACGGCAAAACTGCAAAAGCAAAAAAAAACAAAACGGACAAGACACACGAGGTAGAACTGAACGCACGTAGCAAGTGTCAGGGGTTGAGCTTGTAGTTTCGATTAAACCGTGCATGATGGTCGAGGTTATTGATTAACACGAACGACAGCGCGTGTGTCTGACGCGAGATCGCGAACTCCGCTTAAGTTGATAATATATGACCAGATCCCCGACAGCTTGCTAAGTTGCTAGTAGTCTGGCCGATCCGTTTGCATGTACTGTATTATAACCGAATATGTCTACGGGAATCATTCTCGTTGAGCCACATTACAAATTTGAGGGGGCATCACCCTAATATATATGGGTGGTTGCCCCTTCCTGCCTGCCACTACGTTACTGTTATGGCAGTAACATGTTCCGGAATTAGTTGCAAGGCATCGCCAGGTTTCTTGTTACCGAAGTAGGCCCTACTTCAAGTAGCCTACACCAGTCTTGATGTATCTGTCGTCATAGATGTTTTCATCCGTGAACGTAGGCCTATACGCTGTCGTGATGTTACATCTTAAATTAAGTTTACTGCAAACTGCTGGACTCGATCTGTGTGATGTTTAATTTTACAACTCTTTCTGGTGACGTTTTTCATGTAATGCAAAAATGTGTGACATTGCAGAACACTGCAAAGCTGAATGGAGTAAGCAAGGGACATTAAAGTCGCAATAATTCAAAATTGTACAGCTTCTGGGGCTCGGCCCTAGATTTACTATTCTAGACTGCTTTCTCAACTCCCACTATGAGCATAGACCTTAGTTTTTATCTTCAGTACCGGTACTTTTTTCTACATTTTTATGTTTACAAAAACTTTTTTTACTTTATTTTACTTCATAATTCAGTTTTTTTGTGCGCGTTGTTGGTTATACTTTACTAGTCAAGATTTTCACAAAACGTTCTTATTTCTGATATTTGCTTGCACTGTTAAGCTTAAATATTAGCTTATTTTTAACACTAAATTTCTAAAGTTGTGAATATTTTAAATTTAGTAAAAATTTCCCATTTTTTATTGTTAACTTTGCTGATGAACATTGATGCGTAATTGCGTATAGTACAGTCTAAACAGTTTGCGCAAAAAAACATATGCATTAGCCTAAAAAAGGTAAAGGGAGCCATACCCCAGCTGGGGCGTAGGCGGGGTGCTCATTTCCCACTCGCGGCCCGTAGATGGATAAACCACTTGAGTCCATGATGCATGGCCAGTGCGACGCCAGACCTACCGTTACCTTCCCAGCCTTGGGGCATCACCACCCTTTGACCGGTACCAAATTATACTGCTTGGTGACAGAGGCACATGTGTGTGAACAACTTGCCTGAGGTCGTTACCCGGCAGTGTCCTGGTGCGCAGTCGAACCTGTGCCCCTGAGTGACCTCAGGATTACAAGTCCGGCAAGTTACCGTTAGACTACCGAGCCAACACATTAGCCTGCCGATGACTAACCATGTGTTATAACATTGTGAAGCAGATATCAGAAATAAGAACGTTTTGTGAAAATCTTGGCCAGTAAAGTTTAACCAAAAATAAGAAGTTTGTGCCCATCACTGCACGAGTGTCGCCAGCCATCACGCGTCTTTGTCCTTGCCATAAATCCAACAATTGGTGAGGTACAGCGCGCACAATAATCTAAAAACAACTTCAATTTTAACTGTTTCAGTTTTGAACTCCTAACTTCAAGGAGCTAGACTCCGTACGGAGGCGTCAAATTTGGGTACCTTTTCAAAACGCATCGTCATTTTATTGCACATTTACACTGATTTCCCAGGTGGTAGCACCGATGCCGTCGCGTCACGTGAGCTCTGCTCAGATTACTTGTCGGGATAGGCTTACAGATTGGTCGTTATTTAGTATTATTACAGTACCCCTAGACGTATTGCATGATGAATAAAAAAATAAATATATTATACACGTTTAAATGCAGCAAAAGCGAAACTCAGTCAAATATTTCACTTTGTAGCGAAATTGATTGATCGTGACCCTTTAACTTCAAAATCCATCTATAGCTTGTCTTTTACCGTGTCTACACCATCAGTCAATATTTGGTGAAATTTCTTCTACTGGCTACTGAGATATCGTGCTTACAAACTTCTCGTGACTGACGGAAGCATAAGCCAACTGCCTAAGCCGACACCTTACGGATAGAAAGAAAAGCAGAAAAAACCGGAAAGAGTGAAAAATCCGATAAAATGTAGCAATCCGTGAATAATTTATGACGTAACCGCGGCAAGCAGTGAGCACGTACACAAAAGCAAAGTTAAAGGGATTAGTCATCGTAATTATAGCTTAAACTCCATTACACTTTGATTTGTTGAACAGAAAGTCATATGGTACGCTACACATCATCGGCTAGAAGGTGGGCAAAAGGTAAGGCTCCACCTTCCGTTCATATCTTCGCCAAATATTAACCGATTTTCAGATTTCTGTCACTGGCACATTCTGCGAAAAAAATTTGCGTTAACATTATTAACTAGTAATAGCCTACGTTCTGTGTAAAGAGGTAGGCCTATCTGTCCCATTGCCACCAGTGGCGAATTCAAGGGGGGTACCCCATCCTATTGACAGGATGCATCTTAAAACAAGTGAAAATGTTGCACCAAAATGCATGACTTTTACATAAAATTTTTAAAAAATTTTTCTGGGAGGGGGCATAGCCCCCTCCCCAGACCCCACATCTCACCCGTCTCCCATTGCAAACTTCTGGATCCGCCACTGATTGCCACTGTATAGGCTACCTGGTGCATATTCCCGCTTGTCAGTTCAGATTTTTCTACAGCCACTGAGTGTCTCCAACAGCCATCTTAGCATTAAAATTTCACCATTTAGATAACGTGACTTCATCGGTCACGTGATCATTGAACTCGCAATAGGTGTCTATATGGTTTCGTATAAGTGGTCTATTGAAGTCGTCCCTATATCTCGCATGGTTGCTGAGACAGGCTATTGCATGTCAAACATTTAGCCGCGCTTAATTACCATTGAGAATGTAGTGATTACCTTTTTACTTTAAACAAACTCGACCTTACTTTTCGGGCCCCGAATTACTGTGCAAAATTTCATCAAAATCGAATCAGAGAGGTGCTAACTGACAGATAGTGACAGAATGACGCAAGTGATTTCATAATCTCTCCCACGCTAAACTATAGCAATGGGACAGATATGTATCCCACCACATCTTAACTGCGTCGCTACACTACCTTGCGAAATACAAGCTGTGCTGCAATGTAGTAACAAAATGCGTCAATTCATTGCCTTCTCCCAACCTTTTTCCCCTCCCGTGAGTTACGCCCCTATGATGTTGCACAACGAATCAAAGCAAGTGGATCGAGCTGAAAGGAAACTAGTGGACGTCGTAAGTTCGTAGCTAAGTGGAGACGTCGTCGACAAACTTAGGCGCCGCAGCGACCGCAACGAACATCGTCTTTGCTCATTCACTCACGCACTCACTCACTCACTCAGTCGATGCAGTAGTGCTGACCGCGTGCTGCGATATCTAAGCCTCAGACCGGCGGAGGTCAGCCGCTCCGAACAACCGCTACGCTAATAACATGCGGCCCAGCAGCGAGCGACCTGATCGTGAGGCCGCCCGCGCGGCGCCCCAGCACTGCAGCGCCTCGGCGGCTGAGCTAGCTGGCTGGTGGGCCGGGGCGAGCAACGCGCCAGACGGACGCACCGACGCCGACGCACCGCCACAGTGCTCTCTCTCTCTCTCGCCGGTGTGGCTTTACGTCGGTAGCTTCATCTTCCGTGTGATCGAACGCGCCAGTGATCGCGGATAGATATACGCAGTCTGCGACTAGACCGCCACCGCCGCCGCATCTGTCTCAGCACTTCTGTCGGGTAAGTTTCTAGGCGGCCGTATTTCCGTTCACTGTATTTTCTTTACAAGCTTTTTCTTTATTATTCCAAGAAGTAAAGCCGTAGCTATACTTGATATACAGTAGTGTGTCAAAACTTGTGACATCCGAAGCCATTTACCTTTCGGAAGTGGCAGCCGATTGACATGAGCTAACGATATGGCCGCGATGCAGTATGCTGCCATCCATTGTACGCGCCAGCGAATAACGGGGCCCGATATTTGCAGCTAGCAGACATACCACTAACTAGTCACCACTTCCTTAATCAGCCACACTCAAGTCATCGCCCCGTAGCTCGTAGCTCGTAGCTCGTAGCTCATTTCTCATCTTACAGAGAACAGGAGACTGAGTTGATCTAAACACATCGTAGTTTACCATTTCTATCGGGTATCGTATTTTCGCTCTCTGGTGTACGACTTGTTTCTCGGAGTTGAAATCGACTCTGACACTACAGCGTGGGGCAAAAAAGTATCCCCTCAATTTTTTTTCTCTGTTTCCTCAGCAATCGTTTAAAACTTTATTCTGAAATTCTACAGGATTATTTACGGAAACGTTCTACATCTAACTGTCAAGTAAAATGTGGTTAAGTTGAAAAAACGACGAAGTTATATACTTTTTAACATGACCGTCTACCGATTTTTCAGCATTAAAAGTGTTTAAGCTGAAAATGCTATTTAATTTTCAAAAAACCGGTTACACGATACTGCCGATGACGTAACAGTAACGTTTTGATAAACAGTAATTTATTTTGTTTATAAATTATCATTAAATTATCGTTATTTTAAAGCAATCGCCGGCTGCCCATGGGATTCATCTTCTAGCAGGACGACGCGTCACACAGCGCGCAACACCGCGCCGTGCACAGAACTGGCTGCGGGCCAGCTGTCCAGATATCATCACAAAAGACCAATGACCTCCAAATTCGCCGAATATAAACCCAATGGACTATCACGTGTGGGATGCAATGTTGGAGGCTCACCACAAGCTTAAAAACAAAGCCGAAAACAAGCGCCAAACTCAAGAAAGCGCTTCAGGTTATCTGGGGCAACCTGCCACAAAAACCGATCGACAAGGCTGTGAAAGATTTCTCAAATAAGGCGACTGGAGGCTGGTGTTGTAGCTTGGAGTTGGCGGTGGACACTTTAAACATTTACAGTGACAGTGGAATTCTGGCATCTGATCATTATTTCACTGTGTTGTTTTAACGATGTTATTAAATTGGTATTGTAGCCGGAACAGTTTTGAATGCTGAAAAATCGGTAAGAGGTCATGTTAAAAAGTCTGCAACTTCGTCGTTTATCAACAGAATCACATTTTACTTGGCAGTTAGATGTAGAAGGTTTAGTAAATAAATTGGTAAAAATTCAGATCAAAATTCCAAACGGTTGCTGAGAAAACAGCGAAAAACTTTTGGGGCTACTTTTTTGCCCCACCTTGTACATGCAGCTCCACCATTGTAGGCCTAATGCTTTGCGTCAGGTTAAGGCGTGTTAGAAGTTTTGTCGCTGCTAGTGACCTACCGTTGTTGATAAGCCGATTAGACCTACTTGGTAGGATCATGTCAGGCAGAATCAGCAGGAATGTGCACGAGATCTTCAAGCCGAGACTGAAACGAAACCAAGACCGAAACCATGGCCGTGAAAACCACTATGCACCACAAATATGGATGAGTGTCACAAGCGGTGTTTTAAGCGACCATGTTCGTCATTTTCCCGTCACATTTTGAAGGTGAAACTGATAGAGGTTGTGTATAGCTCCCTATGGTAAACCCATCGCATAGCTACTGAGCGTCACCTGCCACATGGGATCATATAATGTTTGTTACCTGCTACCCCGACATAGGTGAACGGTCACCGCTTTAACCCCAACCAGACAGGCCGGTAGGGGGCGCTGAAATCGCGAGACGTGACATCCCTAAGCCTGACAACGCGGCAGCAGATATGTACATATACAAAACATCAGTTTATACACTTGTTAACGGCGATCGCCGTTAACAAGTGTATAAACTGATGTTTTGTACATTTATATTTGCTGTTTTATTACAATAACGAAGTTTTATGTTGATGGTCAATTATAAACTATTTGCTTTCCACGGCCATAAAGACACTGAACCTTAAATATTTTCGGGTCACGATTTTGATCTTTAAGGGTCACGTGACGTCATCGTTCACGTGACCATTGGACTCTGCATATGTGGTTTCCTTTTGATGGATCCATCCATTATCGTTATATTTCACCCACTTGCCGAGAAGCCTCCAATGGACGGATTTGCACGAAATTTTGCACAGAGGGTCGTCTCGCGGACGTAATCACCTGTTTCAAATTTTGTGTCGATCGGTTGAGGGGTTTCGGATCTGCGCGGGGTCGAATTTTGCCATTCTCCATGACTTAGCCGGTCGCCATTAACACAAGGCTGCGCTACCGCGCGCCTGTGATCAAGCGCAGGAATGAGATCGGTCTGAATGCAGCGTACGGAAGTAATGCGGAAGTTCAGAACGTCGTTCACCGTCCGGTGAGTCTCCCACTTCTACCGCATTCTGCCATTCTTTCGGCTTTTTCACTGTTATTTCACGGGTTACGCGACAGTAAAGTTCATGGCGATGACAGGAAAACTATTAAAAACAGTGTTTCGTGCAGCAAAAAAATTGTAGTGAGCAGATACTCGCACATTAAAACAAGTCTCGCGATGTCAGTTCCCGCAATTTTGATGGTCTCACGATGTCAGGTCTCGCGTTTTCAGTCGCCCCGCCGGTAATCGATCTACCTACCCCAGAGGGATGAAAGGCTGAGTTCCATTGAGTTGACCTTGATGTTGGTTATATACCTAGACAGTTTACCTGTCCGCAAAAAGTCATCCATCAAAGCAGTAACCACTTTATAGCGACTCGCCCGGGAGTCGAACCCATGACCTCGCGATCGTAAATCCGACACCATAACGTTAATTTTTCGTATCCAAACTGAAATAATATTGGTTTAGCAGGGGCAAATGTAAACCCGATTAGGCGTGATCAGATGTGAAGCCCTCATATAATTTTTCTGTCTAGGAAATAAATAAGTAACATCACTAAGTCTTGATCAAGTTTCGCAATACCGCGTACAGACTACAGAACCCCACCCGTGCATGCCAAAGAATGTTATGCTGCGCCAGCTTCAGTTAATGGGCGTCCTCTTAAAGTTTTGGGCGGGGGCGATGTACACCAATAACTTTGTCTTGCAAAGATAGATTCTTAAAATATTGGTGTAGTGTTTGTTTGTTTTCCACGTTTGCGTTTAGTCTGCTAGGCCTTGTGCTGCAGTACTTTTACTTTAGTTTTCACGGGTACAGTTCAGTGTGTCACTTTGTTTTCGTGAGCGGTTGTGTAATATTTTACCGAATTTTATGAAGTTTAAAAATAATAATATATCATTGTTTTCGTTTTTGTACTTTTTCACCTACATGACCGCGACTAGAAGCACAAGAATTTTCTCCGCCTGATCGGGCCAACACCGCGCGCGTGGCCAACACCTGCAAGACGTAATGACCTCATGATGTGGACAGAATGAGCACTAGGCGCCGGGGCCGCGGGCGGGGGTCGACTAATGCTACATCGTCAAGTCGTCGTCGTCGTCGTCGTTTGTGGCGATGCGTCGCTGCCGGCGATTAGATCAATCGCCTGTCTCTCGGCAACCTCCTCCACTATAGCGCACGGAGTTCTGGTGATGGGCAGAGTAGCTCGACTACTCGATACTCGAGTTGCTCGAGTACTCAAGTTAAATTTTGGATTCGAGCATTTGCATAGAATAACTTGATTTTTAAATATAAGCATACGCGAGAAAAATTATGTACAAATGATGAAATGAAATGTGGTCAACTCAGCCTTTCATCCCTCCGGGATAGGTAAATCGAGTGTTATCGGGCCATCTGGCTAAGGTTTGGGCGAGGTACTCGAGTGATAAATTACTCGAATGGCTCAGCCCTGGTTGTCTGGGACGGTGACCGGCGCGGCTCCCGGCGGGCCGAGCAAGGCGTATCGATTGGAGTCGCACGGTGGGTGGGCGCGGAGTCTGCTGCGTGTGTGGTCTGACCGACGTGGGTGGCATCGCGCGGCCGTGCAGAGCGCAGTGCTGACACAGAGCGTTCGGCTCGTCATAGCATCGCGGCGTCACTTTAGTCATCGTTGCGTTGCGCACTCGCTCGCCGCCGCCGCCGAGCGTGCTTTTCGTGAGTCTTGTACAGAGCGACGGAAATGAACTGAACCGAGAGTGAAATATATCGTGGTTGCGCACTCACTCGTCGTGATTTGCCAGTCGCCGTCGTCGTTCTTCTCCTGCTGCTGTCGCCGCATCATTGAAATCATTGACATCATTGTTGATGCACGCTCTGGCGGCTACCGGGCATCGCTCGTTGTCGCTCGTTAATTGATCATCGCGTTTGAATTAAGCTAAACTCCACCCAATTCGATTTGTTGTCAATTTGCAGAACAGCGACAACTACGACAGGAGTGGCTATAACACAACGGGACAGATAGACAAACAGACAGACCGGGTGCGATCACTTTACTGACCAGAGACCACTGAAAACGAAACGGTGAGCAAACCGTTACGTCCGACTGTGTAGATAACGATGTGAGTTGTTAATTATCGTTTCTAATGACTCGTTCAAAAACAGCGCAATATATCATTAAGCGATTGTTGCCAGCAGACGACAGTACTGTTGTCCGGCTGCCATACGCAAGAAGTTGCAGAACACGTACTCAAAAATCGAAAATTATACAACAGCATCGAACAACATCTTGACACGTCGTTGTCTAAAGAATCCAGAATAAATTGAGGTAGTGGCCTTTGGGCCTAGCTGATCGCGTTTACGCCGTGCTTGCCGCTCAGCCGACCGATTAGAGGTAAAGTTAAGTTAAATGCTTACTTGTATGGCCCCAAAAACCACGAAGCCACCTAAAGGCGCGTAGCCTACAGAATAATGTAACTGAACTGAACTGAACTGATACGGTTTAGTTATTGATGGATTGACCAATAGGCATGCAGTAATGCATTACAGTAGACACCGTCTAACGGCGTCGGTGGTATACGCGTCAACCAGTGACCAGTGGGCTCAGTTCAGTTACGTCGCTCTGTACGCGAGCTTATGACGCGTTGCTATGTAGGCACATTCAGTCGTTACTGTGCAGATTACACTGGCTTCGGATGCCAGAACGCGTTTCTTTCCGGCTGGCAGTGCTAGTGTATCGCTGCCTAAACGGCTCTGCGCCTGGCTACCTGGCTTCAGATCTTTGGCACGTGTCACACCTCAACGCATGTCGACGACTGCGCTCTTCGACTACATCGGCGCTGGTCGCTCCACGCGCTGTGCGTTCTACCATTAGCGACCGCACCTTTCCAGTGACTGCTGCATCGGTCTGGACTCTGGAACAGTTTGCCGGAGTCAGTCCGGTCATCGCCGTCGTTGCAAGTTTTCCGCAGCAGACTGAAAACCGAACTTTTTGCCCGGTCTTACAGCCATGACTAAGAACGTCTCATTGCACTGACTACTATTACGTGACTTTATAGGGTGTTTACACGATCCAGCAAACGTCCAGCATTACGGTTGCTGGAAGTTTGCTGGACGTTTGCTGGATCGTGTAAGCTTATTGTTACGTGTCCTTGAAGTCTTAGGACTTAACGCCACGCTAAAGTTTATTCGTCCTTCATCAGCATCATCATCATCATCATCATCAACACTGAACAGAAAAGTGTTGAGTCGTGAATGGGAAACTGGCAGACTGTTTGCATTGAGGACGTTAACCGGTAATTTGTTCTAGACGGTAGAGACAGCCACGCTGGAAGCGCGACTGCAACCAGGTAAAAAGGTAACAGGCTGAAATTATCCGCTAACAACTTAGTAACAAGTCGTCACCAGCCAAACTTTCCCTGTTGTTGGTCCACGGATGTGGACCGCAAAATGTGAAGCCTGCTGAGTCGCTGTCTACATTTCGTCGGCGGCTTAAAACTTGTCTCTTCAGTGAATCGTTTCTTGACAATCTACTGGACAATAGTTAACCTTTCACTATATTTTAAGCGCTATAAAAAGTCGTATTTATTGCCATTTTGTAGTGATTTACACATAATTGTCGAGTCCTGTGAAGAGACAGTTGTACGCCCCGCTCAACGTTATAGGCCCTACAACCACAATGAATAAAACAGAAACACCCCAACTAGGCCTACTGAAATCATACAACGACAAAAAGGTTACATAAGGTAAACGTATGTGACCAAAAGTCAATGAAAAAGTTGCATCTTGTCTGTAAGGTTTGCTTCAGTTAATGCAAACATCAACCCTCAGGTCAGAAGCATTCACGGGCCACAGTCCACAATAAGCCGATTGACGCCAGGGCTGATTTTGTTATGACGCCTTGCTGCGTGCTAATAGGCCCCTATACGCTTCGTGCTGTTATCCGCGTGTTGCAATATGCATTACCCTCTACACTATTGTACGTCTCCGTTATTGTCTGTGCAGTGCCATGCATAGCGTTGGACAGAATATTATATCACCTGACGTCCGTCCGGTGTTTGCACGTCGACAAGGCTGCATGAGTTCACCTCCGTGTTTGACCGATATGCATTAGCGTTTAAACATATGACTTTACATCGGCTGAACCATCTTTTGTACGTATAGACTCGAACTAATATATACTATCGTATAAAACAGACTGGAGTCACCTTTGAAGCAAAATTTGAAAAATACGTCATCGCTCTTAAAGTTATTGACAGCAATAAAGTGATTTTACGATGGTCGTTTGGCGCCCGTAATATATGATATCAGTTGTAGTCTGCACTTTTGATTTTTGCAAAATGGCAATGGTCGTGTTACACCGGGACGAATAATTGTGGACAATATGCATTAAGTCTGACATAACGTGTGGCTGATTCTATCAACTGCATGTGATCTGATGCGCCATGTCAATCGATTGTGGCCCGCCATAGCCAAGGGCCGCCATAGCCACAATGCCATAGCCATAGCCAGGGGCCACCATAGTTAGGGTTACGGTTAGGGTTAGGACCCCACTAGCCCTAACCCTAACCCTAACCCTAGTAGCCTATAGGAAAGTGTGGCGGAGCCAGCCATTCGTACCATCGATTGTGGGATTGTGGCTATGGCGGCCCTTGGCTATGGCGGGCCGTCACCTGTCAATCAGCGGCTCGACCAATAAGCATGTACATGGGCTGTCAATGTAAAACTGACTAAAACGTAAAAATATGCTGCATTTTCTGTTGTAGCAATCAAGTTTGAGTCACGATGACAACTGCTCAAACAAGCGACTTGCCTACTTACTAGATTCTTGACTCGTGCGCGCGAGAATGAAGCGGAGCGACGTCGTCACTCGTCGAGCGAGTCAGCGACATGCGACGAAAAACGTTCTTTATATGAGAACGCAGCAACAGCAGCAACAGTCTGTGAACGAGAAAATGGTGACGGTCAGTGTGATGACGAGACAGAGAAAGAGAAGATTCGTCGCTGAAAAAAACGACGATGAACATCACGATCAAGTTGCAGAGGCGGTCAGTCAAACACCGATAGTAAAAGATACGAAGAGAAGCGATACTTCGCATGCCAGCTACAGTATCTCTTCAGCAAGCCGGATCACGAGTGAATCAGCGGGGCTCGTTAAAGAACAACCCGCGGAGACGAAAGCTGAAACGCGCAGATCGCAGAAGCAAACTCGAACCGCTGTTCACGACACAGGCGTGAGCAGGCGACCGACGTTTGAAGAAAAATGCGAACCGGAAGTACTGGTGTGGTCGGAAACGAATACTGGTACAGCAAACACAGAAGAGTCGTCGAAACACAATGGCTCCCAGACCAAGATAAATGCAAGCAAAGCGTCTCAAGACAAGCGTGGAGGCGAGGACACAAAACTTTCCACCGTAGCAAAGAATCGAAGAAAAAAGAGGAAAGAGGAAAGACAGAACAGTTCTTTGAACGAGGGAAGCAGCGAAGTCCCAACTATGACATCGTTATCGGCGGAGGAATCGGAAGAGAAACTAACCGCGAAGAGAAAGAAATGCCAGAAAACAACGTTACAAAGAAAAAGTAGTTCTCAGACCGAAATTGCCTCGCACATTTTTGGATCAAAGAAACAGCAGGTGAGAGCGCGAACGCGAAAGTTCCAAGAACTAAAACAAAGCGGGTCAGATACTAAGAATAAAAGCGCAGCGCAAATGATATCTGCACCAGAAAAAGCAAAAGAACAGTTGATGCAAACTCGACAGCAGAGTTGCCAACGGATAGATAATAAACCAGCACAAGAGAGCTCTCGCGTTGTTCAAAGTAACGCCAAAAATTCGAACTCATATGGCGCAGTCGCTAGTAGAACGTTCCAGCGAGGTCGAAGGACGCATTCAGCGGTTGAGCGTCAGCTAAACAGCGTCTGTTCTCTGAAAACTGAGACAGTTTCAGAGCAAACGTCAAATAATGGTACAACAAGTGTGACTGTTGTAACAACATTGTCCGACGTTGCCAAGCAAATTTATCATTTTAAAACGTCTTCTCTGTCACACAAGAAGCCCACAGAATCTGAAGTAGGTCCACTTGCAGAGCGTTATTCAAGTTCTGTGGACAAACGCTTCGAGGACCAAACAATTGCGGAAGATGACGCCGAGGCAAAACGGCAGCGGAAGAGAAAACGTACAAACTTCTCGCAGAGGTCAGTCGAAGAAGTAAGTCCACCGCATCCAGTGTCCCATGCGAAACGACGTTCCAGCCCCGCCGTGTTTTGTGACGACGAGAAACGGCTGGCTAAAAACTTCGATGGCCACGAGATCCCCAGAGACCCGGAAGATGAAGCTGCAGTGATTGTTTCGACATCATTTGACGTCGCTAAGCATATTTCACATTCTGGGATGTCATCTTTGTCAGAGAAGTCTGCAGAATCTGGACTTTTGAAGCGTTGCGCTGAGGATAAGTTTTTCGATGACCGGGGGATCTCTAAGGATGCGGAAGACGACGCCGAAGCCAAATGGCACCAGGAGCGGAGGAGGACACGTGATGCGAAGTTGCCGCGATCAGTCGACGACGCGGTCATCCTTGCGGTGACGTGTGGCTCGCAGCAAGCGGAGTTGGTTCTCAACCGGCTGGAGAGCGGCAGCCGCGGCGCCTGCGTGCGTCAGTCGGATGGCACGTGGCTGACTCCCAACGAGTTCCAGCTGGTCGGTGGACGCGCCAACGCCAAGGACTGGAAGCGTTCTATCCGGCATCACGGACACTCGCTCAAATATCTCACTGAGCAGGGTCTACTGTCCCTGGCATCGCCTCCGCTCTGCATCTGTGAACATTGCGACGTCCAGGTATGAGCGTCTTCGCACCGTGTACTAACGACCCCGCAGCCTTGGTTCGGTATATTCTTGCCTCAAAGTTTTTATTCTGCAGTAAACATCCCTGTTTTATTTTTTTGGTCAATTATTTACATTAAAAATTAACAGTTTTTTGTTGTTATACCTGTCGATTATTATTTCTTAGCTATCGGTTTCGTCCGCACAGTTTTTTTTGGTTTTAACTTGAACAGTTTGATTTTTTAACGTTTAAACGGACATCGTCCCTCAGGAGTAAAATCACTCAGTGGCGGATTCAAGGGGGCAGCCGCCCCCCCCCATTGACAGGATGCATCTTAAAACAAGATTTGGCACAAAAATGCATTAGTTTTGCATGAAAGTAAAAAACTATTTTGGAGAGAAGGCACCGCTGTCTCTCCAGGCCCCACTCCTTACCCTGCTGCCCCTCCCCCTTATTTTAAACTTCTAGATCGGCCACTGCAGTTACTCAATAATACGCTCGTATGCTCAAAGTTTCACAGTACTGCTGCTGGATTTCCACATAACGTCAGGTGAAGTCTTTCCATCGAGTGGTCGTTGGCTTCTCGCAGTCGCCGACGAATCATCGCACAACTGATCGTTTTCACTCTTTGCTCGCCGTGTGCCCTTTTGGGTGAGGCTGTTTTTTCGCCCCTCGCTGATCAGACGGTCTGTTGAATCGGCGTTATTATACAGGGTGCGGCAAATCGGTAGGCGGTCATGTTAAAAAGTCTGTAACTTCGTCATTTTTTAACACAGTCAAATTTTATTTGGCAGTTAGATGTAACAGGTTTCCGGAAATAAACGTGTAAAATTTCAAATTAAAATTCCAAGCGGTCGCTGAGAAAACAGCGAAAAACTTTAGGGGGCTAGTTTTTTGCTGCACCCTGTAGAGACAAAGAGGCGAACGGACAACAAGACGAACAGACAGAAGGACTCCGATAACAATCAGGCAAATCAACAGACTGAAGCAAGTTCTGTCTGCGTAACATTGTCGCTGCAGTGCTAACGTCATCGCACTTGCAACGCTCACCAATAACGACCTGTCACAACATTGACCTTGACCCTGATTTCCTGCGAATTTTCCCGTTTTCACAGTGACCTTCGATCTTGTATTGTATTGCACCGGTCTAATTCTCGGACGTCGGAACGTTTATCTTTTTTTTATCACATTGATTACTGTTTTGATTTGGTGACGAATCTCACTAATGTACACTTATGGATCTTGCTGGAAAAAAACTTTTCCTTGCTGTTATGACGATATTCACACTTCCCTCCAAGCGCACTTTTAAGGGACATTCGCATACTGCAACAATATCATTGATTATCGATAGTGGACTAGTCGAATTGGTGCGCTGTGTCGCCACTAGGTGGCGTTAGCAGAAACCCGAGTCCATCATCCGACAGAATTAACTGACCAACTCTATCAACTGGCGTTTATTTAGCTGCCCGTGTCTAATACGGACATTCGTCATATTGTTCGTGTTAGTGGCTTAATTAAAACTGATCCAATTTTACGCATCGCGTTTTCGTGCGAACTGCATTCTGTTTTAATCGTACGCTCTGTCCTATTTTTTCTGCCATCTATAGCCTTATTCAAAAGCCTTTATATGTTCAGCTTTTGAAAAAAAATAGAAAAATAGGCTTAAGAAACTCTTTAAAAACATATTTACAAAAAAAAAAACATATTTACAAAAAACCTAAAAACAAATTATGGATAACTTTTAATAACTTACGAATAACTGAGCATAATAGCATTTTCGTTATACTCTAGGTATGGATGCAGGCGTAATTATTATTTAGCGCACATTTTTATAGAGTTGTTACATTCTGGGTTGACATGTAGCTTATTGACAAATGTTTTAATAGACAGAAAAGAGAAACAAAGAATATTAAAAGTTTTCAGTTGTCATACTAAGGAAACAAGAAAGACTTTTTTGAAAAAAAATCTTTATTTTTAACATCAGCAGTTATCCTCGCTGCCACTGCCAAGTTTACTGATTTTATCCGAACTCCATCATTTTGATTTGCTGTTGATTTAATTGTTGTATACCGCTTGTTGTACGGCGTGGTGTATAGAGCAAATCTGAAACAAATCGAAGTAGCCTAAATGTAGTTTGGGCTTAACTGATTGGTGAATTGATGTTATGCGATGATTGTTGGAGCAGGTAAATCCGTTTGCTGTATCAACGACCGACTCTGACGTCACTGCCGGCCGCGATGACCGACGGGACGACTCCGTGGCGACACCTGTCGATAACAGGACTGCAGAAAACCAACTGCAGTCGGTTGAACGTAAGCCGGAAGCGACGAACAATTCGCGCCAAGATACGACACCGAACAAACGAAAACGGAAAGAGAAAACGAAAACCGCGGTGGATTTAAAAGCGGCCACAATGGAAAACAAGCCGAAAGAAGATATAAATGGTGACGAACCGACCATCCTAAACGTACCGCAATACGCAGATACAAAGTGTACGTTAACGGCAGTCGCTGACGTCGTCACCGATCTGGATAAACCTTTGTCAGCCGCTGAAACTGAGCGGTAAATTTGTGTGTTTTTTCACGAGATGGCATATGTCGGTACTTTTATTCGCTTGTAGTTGAATTTGACAAAAAAGCCCTGCTGTCGCAAGGTACACCGCGCGATGCCATTTTGGTTTACGACCGTGCTTCCGGGTGACGTCACACATTATGCTGGTAATCAGAAAGTTGCTTACAAACGTAAGAAATGAAACGATAACAAAGCGCATAGAGACCTCCCTACATTTTAAGTAGAGCTGTCGAAACGTTAATTACCTCCGCCAAGGAGGTTATGTTTTTTGCCGGAGTTTGTTTGTTTGTTTGTTTGTTTGTTTGTTTGTCTGTCTGTGTGTTAGCAAGATAACTCAAAAAGTTATAAAATGATCTTTCTGAAATTTTGTGGGAAAGTCGGGAATGGCCAAAACTACGCGTGATTCAATTTTGGGGGTGATCCGGAAATTTGAGCTAGTGCTCACGAGACGTGCGGTTCTTGCAGATAAGGGTAACCGCTGCCAATATGCCATATATGGTAATGCCGAACGACATGGCGTTGGCGGAGGTCTGCGGTCTCTGACTGCTTTTCTATTTTTTTTTAATGCATTAACGCACTGCGTTAACTTTTTTAACGCATTCATTAACGCGTTATTAACGCACCCAGGCCCGTTGATAGGGAGAGTAGGGGTAAGTTATCCCGGGTTCCGCGACGTTTGGGGGGGCCCCGTCTGTAGAATATAAAAAGTTAAAAACACATTCTAAACGTACATGTATAATCAACAATAACTGCCGTCATAGCTAGCACAGAAATCTATTAGCTTGTCGTCAAAATAATTACTTATTTACAGTAGTGATAGAACGGCAACTAGAGTTTAGTTACTTGAATTCATTTGATTGGCAAATAACCGCAGTTTAACGGAATATTGGAACTTTTGCTTTACGAAATTTAGTAAATTAACATAAATTTACGTATGTGCGTTAATTATTTTAACGCGCGTTAGTTTTTTTAACGCGCGTTAATTTATTAACGCATTAATGCGTTAATTTAACAGCTCCAATTTTAAGCGTTGTATGCCGGAAACAGCATCTTTGATTTAAAAGGTTTGAGGCAAAATGTTGCTATTTTCCGGCAGCCAGCAACAAATTTTTGATTTCGATTTCGATTTTGCCCTTGAAATTTTTCAAAATGAGGGCTTTTTAGCTTCAGATTTTGCATTTTTTTGATTGAAACTTTTCGACAAAAACACATATTTTTTGATAGGTTACAATGTTAGTGGGGACAGTTGCCTCCTGTCGTGTTGTTGTGATATTCTGGGTTTTCTGTGCGAAAAAAATAATTTCATTTCATTATTTCAGTTAATTGTCTGTATGTGGTTTAGGTCAAACGTCAGTGAAACACCGACTTTATTGACCGATACATCAGACAGACAACGGCAAGACGATAAAATTCTTCGTCAGAATAATAGTCCAAGTTATCCGCTGCTAACCGGTACGTATGAGACACGTTCGGTTTGTACATCAATGCTTACAGTCATCGTACACAACTTGTTCGATTTTACCTGTTACCGATCCGCTCATGTAGACCATGAAGATCGTGTAAAATGAGCATTTCACATTGAACATATTTTTACGCGCGAAAGAAGCTACTGCTTTCAGCGCGTCTTAGCCATCGCAATTCTGTCCGTCCGTCCGTCCGTCTGTCTGTCTGTCTGTCACACGGGTGGATCAGGCAAAAACGGTCCAAGCTAGAATTACCAAATTTTCACCGTCGGCTGCCCGAAAGACTCTAGTTTCAGGAACCGTAAAGCTTTTCCATAAATTCGAAGGGGTCACCCCGAACGAGGGCGCTAAATGAGAGGGGGTGGGCAAAATTTGCGATTTCTGGCCAATAAATCGCTGTATCTGAGTAACGGTGCGAGATAGGGCCCAGGTTACTATTAATCACTAATAGGAAATCGTACACTGGCTTTCGATTGACGCCAAATTCAGTGACCTTGAATCCTTGAACGCCAAAATAGGGGGTTTTATGGATTTTTTTTGCGATTTTGCGCTGCGACACAAGGCTATATCATTCACAAGGTGGCGCCACGGTACTGGCGTTGGTGGCGTGGCGTGGCGTAGTTGGTGACGCGTTTCGGCTGTAACGAAGTTACTCTACGCCGGGCCCTGTTAGTACTGCGATGGGTGACTGCCTGCAGGCAGGAGCTGCTATAGGCTTTCGCGCGTCCCGTGAGCATTAGCTCAAATGTCTTGTTAAGTTAAACAACTATGAATCATTTGATGAATGATTGTTGCTGTTAACTGTAAGCTGCTGTGATGACTTTTGTGTTTTTTCACTAACTGCTACGGTTTTGCAGAGCCAACCAGTGATGTGAAGTCAGACCTTCATAAAGAAGATCATTGTCATCATCATCATCATCATCAGCAGCAGCAGCAGCAGCAGCAACTACAACAGCAACAAGATTATAAACAAAAACAACAACAAGAGGCTTGTGACTCGAATGTGGACAATAGCGCTGTGGCTAATCAGCTGACCGGAAATAGATTGACATTCACGACAGCTGGTAATCAACTGCCACAGACTTCACCGTCAGACTGCGCATGCTCCGCGTCGAGTTCCGCCAACCTCACAACGATCTCCGAGTCCTCGGTCATGTCAACAGCCAGCTCGCCGGACGCAGTTCACTGTAGCCAGAGTTCAAAGAACGTTCTTCCACCAATCTATCCAGTCTACCATCCGTACATCTTCATGGGTTTCTCCGTCCAACCATTCGGCTATCCCCCGCGCCAGTCCGACGCTTTGGCCGCGGTCACCGGAAGTAGTAAACATTCCGGAAGTAAACAGCTTCCGGCCGCGGCGCCGCACGTCGCGAAACGACGGCACAGGAAGGAGCAGCTGCAGCGACAGCGAAAACAACATGGCGGCGACGTGGTCTCGTCGACCACACCCGATTCCAGCTTGCGCGAAACTCCTCGCGCTCTTCCGTTTCCGGTGGAAATGACGTCATCAGACGAGGCAGCGGAAGAGATGATGCCATTGTGTTTGACGGTGAGGCGGGATAAGCCCGTCTATGACTCGTGCGGAGCGCTCGATCTCTCCATTCGTAAAAAATAACTGATGAAATATTTACGTGTAAAAAAATCCTGTGCTCCCGGTTGCCATCCGTCCGTAAAAATCTTTCTTTTCTAAAATTTTTATTGCACTCTGAATCATATTGGTGCAGTTTTTAGTTTTCTTTATAAAAAAAATGTTTATGCTGCAGTATCTTTCCTATAGTATACTCATGGGTAGTATTCAGTGTGTTGGTCTGAGTTTATTTTTTACGAGTTGCCATAAAATGTTACGCGGCATGAAACAAAAATAGGAAATAAAAATTTATTATTTTCGCTTCCGTGTCTACTTTCTTCGGCAGCTTGTAGCCGGAAGCACAGAAATGATTTTAGTGGTTTGACGACAGTTGTTATCATCGCATTACGGCTCGTGAGAGACCGTCTGTTTGTTTTCCCGTAGTTTTTCACGCTATTACTGGAAAACAAAAAGGCGTAGAAAAATCAAATTCGGCGTGATGTTCTCTCTGTGTAACGTATAATAGAAACGTATCCGCGTAAGTTTTATATCGCCAGAAAGTAGAATCTCCGGGCTACATTTTTGTCGCTGATAATGTCCCTTTCACGTAGTTGTGTTCGAAAACCACACAAACGGATCCAGTGAGATTAACGCAAAAACAGATTTTAGCATTTTAGGTCAAGCATTTTAAGGTTATACTTTATGTCGCTGTATAGTAATGTTGACCTCAGGTCTAAATGTTTTGACAATGCACCCGAAATGACTAAGATTGGATTTTGGTAAATGGTAACTCTGCTGTCGTTTGAGGCCTCTTTCCCCTTGCCACGGAAAATCCGCGAATATCCGCATGAACGCCTTTTACACTGCCTGAAATAGAGATCGTGGACTACATTTTGCCCTTGATAGTAAGTGTGTGGACCCATCTTTTTCTTGAATTTTCGTGGTGAGCTCCGAATACTCGTGGTTAGTTAGCAGAGCTTATGACCATCGAGGTACTGGGTAGATAATTTTCTTGTCATGCATTTGCATTTGGTTGGTGGCGTGGCGTAGTTGGTAACGCGTTTCGGATGAAACGAAGTTACTCTACGCCGGGCCCGGTTAGTACTTAGATGGGTGACTGTCTACAGTACGGAGCCAGCCAACTAGGTCGACTCAGCCTTCTACCCTCTGTGGGATGGTAAAATGAGTACTAGCGGTGGTCACGCCCATCGCTAGGGAAGAAACGGCGAGTTCTGCGCACCAGTAGCCCCTGTGGCCAGGACTGCTAGTATACTGACCCAGTCGGTTAAAGACGCTGGCTGTTAACTTTAGCCAGCCATCCGGCCGACCTGGGCTGTATGCTAGCTTAATTGGGCGTAGTACTGTGCCTGTGGGCAGGTGTGTCACCGCGCCGGCTTCGCCCTCGCCGGCTCAAAGCACTGTAAAGGGGATGAGCTCCCACGCAACGGACCTTGGTCTATGCGGAATCTTCTTCTTCTTCTATTATTGCTACTATGACTGCAAACACCATGACTACTGAGGGTAGGAAGCTGAGTTGGCTACAACTTCTCAGTTGTGACTCCATAACAGTTACCAAATAAGAACAGAGTACGAGAAAAACTTAGCATGTTACAACTGTTACTGTTCATACTACTATTAAAAACTTTAGTGTAACTGGTAGCATTTTTTGCAGTTACGTCTGGTCATGTTTGGACTTTTTCAGTACAGATGGAGCAGAACATTTGAAGTCTATCCAAAATATCTGGGAAAATTGGACATAGACAACTAAACAAAAGTCTGCAGAAAGCCGCTCAAACATTTTGTTAATCTGGACTTTGATCTAATTCAGCAACTGCTAATATTCATTGTACTATTTCAGACAATGTTCCACATCATAGCCAAATAAACGTTTGAGACGTAAGAAAATAGCAAACTAACGTGCGGTAAAGGGTTTCCACAAAGACGTATCGAGCCGAGTGAATCGACCTTTCAAGCACCTTCACTGGACTTTGCTACAGAATCAAGATAATAAATGCTCACACTCTCATCAAACAGTTTACTGCAATGGTGCTGGTGCACAAGTTTTTATCAAACAAGAACTACTGATTCATAATGTGGTTTTTCAGCCAGCATGAGCAAGATTAATACAATGCAAAAGCTTTTTTGACAGCAATTTTCATTTAATTACAAATTCAACAGACAGCCAGTAAGAAAATGCTATAACTGATGTTGTGTTCATACTGCAAAAAAACTGGTACATAAAAAATGGTCATACTGTTTGTAGGCAACGGCTAAAGTGACAAAGAATCAGGATGAGGCAAAAAAGCACTGAATCTCTCTATTTACAGTGAGGCAACTTTGTGTTAAGCAGAATCAATACCGTGCGAGCAGAATGCATCTGTAACATAGTGAGTTGAACGTAGGACTGTAATGTGAACGACCACTGTTGCGGATTTTCATACAACAATGCCAATGCGTTGTGACCTCGAATGTTACGCCACAGTGACACTGGTTCACAGCATATCTATGCAACATACATTCAGCACAGTGGACAAGATTACAAAACAAACCAAGTGCATATTTTGTTATTGTGATTTGCTAGCCAATAGCAACGTGCTCTATAAATTTGCAACAACTGTTAGTATTAATCCAGTCAAAATGACAGCAAGATAATAAAAGTAGAATTATAAAGTTTTACCCACTGCCATGCTCAAAACTTTCTACGCAGCTTAGAAGGTAACGCATGCCATTTAAGTACCTGGTACCAGCCTGTCTACGTAAAATCTCTCCATTACAACTGAGGATATCAACAGCTGATTCAGACTGAGGACAGGGTGTCTACAAATCCAGCCTAACAAATTTCCAGGAGATTTCCAGGACACATTTAACAAACTTCCAGTAGACTTTTTACATTAATCGAGCCTCTTAAGCATTATAATTACATGTACAATGAAATGACAAGCCGCAAAATATTAATGCATATACGAGTATGAATTTCGAAATGTCTGCAACTGAGCATGTGATCATGAGCTCCGGCCAACGCTCATCACTCTGCCATCCTTCCTGCTCATTAAATGATTACAGCACTGATATTAAAGTTATAAAAGTTGTCCAGGAACACCAATAAAATTCCAGGAGATTTCCAGTATTTCCAGGAGTTGTAGACATCCTGCATGTCCATGTCCATGTCCTAGTCTCAAACCTCCAGACAGTCAGTGTATGTATGTGGCAAAAAAATAAATCAAAATTCAAACATTTACCACAGTACCTTCAATGCAGGATTGTTCTTGAAACAGTCCAAGTACAAAGACTTTCCTGATGCAATATTTCCTTCTACACTGATCTGCACAACAGGTTAGAAATAAAAATGGTGTTTGTTACAAAATATAACAAATAAAACACCTAAAAACTGGATAACTGTTTTACAACACAATATTCTGCACTAATCATTGTATACAATCTATATATCAGAAGAAAATGTGCATTCTAAACTTAAATGCGTGAGTTTGTGATGATAAAAAATAACTGTAATTTATAAAAAGTGCAGACACAGCCTCGATGGCGATTGCGTAAACAGATCAAAAAAGCAACTACCTCAAAGTAAATTAACGACAAAGATCCATGGCGAATTAAAGTGCAAGTATAAAGCAAAGGCCAAGGAATAATAATAATAATAATAATGATAAGAGAACATTTATATAGCGCACTATCATTTTGAAGAAATCTCAAGTGCGCTTGGCGGTCGAGTATGAATACTGCAAGTTCATAGTGTTCGCTAAAAACGAAACGAAACTGCGACAGGTCCAGTAATGTCAGTACTTGTGCAAACTGTTCAAACATCAGATTGTAAATCCGTTGACTGTTCGCTGATGACGTTGTCGGTTGGCTTCCACGATCCATCGTTGCACAGAAGTCTTGTGCACGCTGGTCAGC
>Ga0209367_1000353_pt1 | contig 42835 bp, 29 predicted proteins | sample WorMetLIZISLAND2_FD_187412 | JGI IMG/M metagenome (GOLD analysis project Ga0209367, IMG submission 187412) | Marine gutless worms symbiont microbial communities from Max Planck institute for Marine Microbiology, Germany - Olavius geniculatus... ... | reverse complement strand
TTGGCACTTGACGCGCCTCTAGGTTGGGGTGTTAACGCAAGTACGAAATTTGGGGGCACCGCCCCCCTTAAAATTTGGGAGGGCAAAAAACGTCCAAAATTTAGTACGTTTTACGACAGTTTTCGAGTTTGACCGGGAATATCTCTGGAACCGATAAAGATAGTGACAAAATCTAAACGGCGTTGACGAAAGCGATCCTTTCGCCGTTGAACAAAAAAAAAATTTGTGAAATTCCGTCCACTACGAACAAAGTTATAGGCGCTCATGTTGACCTACCCTAAGTCAACAGTGCGCGTTCGGCGTATGCCAATGCATTTGAGTTCAGGCCACGTGACTTTGATGCCGGGGAAATTCTTCCCCCCTTTTTACCCCCCTAATTTCCCCCGATCGGACTTAGGGCGCCGGGCGGACTCACGTTGGGCTTTGCCCCAAATTTCTAGTTATGTCTGTGCCAACGTACATTATTTTTATTTAGGTTTTTTATGTTAATTAGTTTGATTTTTTTGCTGTTGATTTTTGTCATCAGTACCATCTGAGTGATAGCCTGGAATGACGTATCCCCCAAAATGACTTGTGCTACATCACTTTTAACTTTTCGACATAAACTGAAAACATTTCTATTTCGTCGATCTTATGGTGAGTGACTGTTTTGATCTGTCTGTGTTTTTGTCTTAGCGTTTTATTTTTTATTTTTTATTTTTTAGTGTTTCTATGTGTTTTTATCATGTTGTAACGTGTTCTTTTAGTGCAGTTTGCACTTATACCACGCTAATCAGTTCGTAGTGATGATGATGATGAATTTGTTGAGCATGATATAAAACTCTAAGCACTCGCTAAGTCATAGGATTTCAGGTTTGGTTCAAAAATAATATCTAGCCAGTTAAAATTCTGCCTCAACAATATTCATAGGTGTGCTTAAGACTTTGTGGTCTGGCATCTAGTGAGCATTGAAAAAGTTTTAAAATTGTATCAGTCGTTGCATGGCTTGAATTTTAACTAGGCCTACATCAGTTATTACTTTCTCTGCAGTTCTTCTTAAATGCATATTCTATATTTCTGCTCCAACAATTAGATTGTTCTGTGGCGATGGCTGCACTCTGTTGGGTTCCTTTATTTAAGAACTGGTAGCAACACACTGTTTGCACAATTTAAGCATTTAACACAGTTTGATCTACCTGAAGTCGGCATCAGTTCAATCTTTTACTTAACCGTGTTATTCCTTCTGGACTTTGAAAATTGTGCGTTGGCTCTTTTGACTTTTTTCTGTGCTGGTGCAACATTGTTTCTTGCATTGTCTTGCCTCTCTGTATTTGTTTTTCACAGCTACTGCTTCTGTTTTCTGTGCCATTTTCGCCAACCGACATCAGCTCATCATACTTCATTCTTATACCTCAATGCAAAATACCTGCACACGATTGGTCCAAATTGCGTTGCGCCACAGTCACAAATGCACACTGTTGACCAACTGCTCTACCAACCGGTCAGAAATTACTCCACTGTTGCCTTTGGGCAACATTGAAATGATTTTTGACTGGTCACACCTCATTAATATTCAAGATGTGGCTGGCTTCGCTGGCTGGCAGCTTTAACTTGCATGATCAGTGCATTAGAGGTTTTTAAAACTATATGCACTATACAAATTTTTTTCCTTGCTTTGCTTGCTTACAACATGCCCAGTGTAATTAATAATCTGGGCTGAAATTCACTGCAGGGTGCAACATCAAGCATCGTCAGTGCGGCTGGCTGGTGAGGATCGTGAAGATGTCATCGATTGTCTTCCAGAGCTGATAGATTACATAGACGGCCAGCATCAGCGACTGCAGGAGTTGCTAGGAACTACACTCACCAGCACTCAGACAGATCAGGTTGCTTTCACTACACTCTACACACTAGCATTGTTCATAATATTGTGGCCATCCTAATAGTTGGTCTCACCTGTGTGGACTCCTGACTCAAAAATAAAGGCTTTTATTAACCAAAATTGGTGTAAACGTTCCGCAGGACAGGAGTAACCAGTGTGCCATTTTTCAGCTACTGGACCATCCTAAAATTTTTCTAGTTTAAATTAGTTTAATGTTATGCATCACTGAATGCTCCAAGGCGAGTAATTAAGTTTAATTGCAGCTGTTAACATCACTGTGCAGATGCATAGATCGCAGTTGAGCAGTCGTTTGTACTAATGACTGAACTGTTAAATATATATCACCTGAGAATCATTAGTCGCAGACAGATTTAAGTTTATGTTGCTGCTGATTAGGACATTTATTTTATTTATATTTGGTAGACCAAGCTGTATAGTGTATAAAGGCAACGTAAAAATTGGTTGATTAAATATGTTAATTGTCTGTTTAAGTACATAAACTGCAATGAAATGTTTAGTGTAATTTGCACTTGATGTATTTTTAGTTTGTGCTTATGCAGTAAAGATGCTGAGTCAGTAGCCTAGCAAGTGAAGTATACTGTTATTTTTCGAATAGCAAATTTCTACCAGAAAAAAATTAATGGTGCTGCTTGAGATGCGTGAACATCCATTTTTTGGTGTCAGTTATGCCTAGTTTGTTTTGATTTTTATGTAACTTTTTTTTATATTTCTGCATCTTGTGCAGAATTTTGCGGTGACAATTTCAGTGATAATAATTTTGCATGTACTGCAGATTATCAGTGCTTTGAATCAGCTTCCTCTGTTGGAGGTTTCACTGCATGTTAAAGGCCAGTGGGATGATGGTTCAGCAAGAGAAAAGTCTGTGCCAATGAGACGTCAAGGTAGACAAATTGAACACCATTTTTAATTGTATACTGTGATGATCATTTACTATTTACTGTTTGTTTTGAACGAATATGTTACCAAGTATACCCTTACTGTTTGTGTGAGAGTTACTTTCTTCTCTAATTAATATCTCTCTGTCTGTCTATCTGTCCCTAAATTGTCGGTCTGCTGCTATTGTTGTCTGTCATTCTCATTAGTTTATTTGTATTGTTTGCTCTGTGTAAGTGGTGAATAAACATATCATTAGGGACCAACCGAATTCACGGAAAAAATGCATGATTTCACGGCAGTATTTTTAAAATGTGTCAAATTTCACGGAAAATTCACGGGCCCCACAGACGTTATTTCGAGGTGCTGCGCTATTGCAAACGAAGAAATTTCAGAACATTGGATATTTACTACACTAAGTCAAGACTCAAGACAGTCAATGTCAACTACTTAGTGCTGAAGTGCGACACGTAGCAAACAGCAACATCCGTACAAAAGCTGCTGATAAAACTCTGGAATTGTTATAAATTAAACTAAAAGCGCTAAAATTCACGAAAAATCACGGATTTCACGGAAATCGGCGTTTTTCATGGAAGAAGGCCAATTTCACGGAAAATGTCACGGCCGTGAAATCGTGAATTAAGTTGGTCCCTACATATCATCGTCCTAACTGGATCTATGGGCTTTGTAGGTATGTGGTTACAGATCGTGATGTTTGTTTTATGTATTTTTGTCACTGACATTATGGTGTGGCCATAAATGTGATATAAAGAAAAAAATTAACCCCCTCCCCTCTTCATCACACTTATCTGGACCCCCTTCAAAATGACGTCACAAACGACCAACCATCCCCCTTGCATCTTGTATTGTAGTGTACAGAGATGATTTTCAGCGTATCTAAATTATGATACATAAAAAATTATATCTCTTCTCAACATTGTTTAGTGTAAACTTAATGCAGAAAATTGTGTGAAATTAAGCAGTGTTCCCAAATGTTTCTACGCCTACTCATTCTGTCACATATGGCGAGTTGGTGACATGAATTTGGCGGTCCATTGTCCCTTCCCTCAGATGTGACGTGTGTGACGTCACACTTCCTTTAAGCGCCCTACGTCACACGTCGTCACTATGCGAACCTCTCCCTCGGAGCGTGCCATCATTTATGGACGACCCCTATGTATTCATAGCTATTTTGCAACTGGTTTAGTTCAGCTCAGATGCATGATTATTCAGGTGGTGCTCGTCAGCAATGGCTGCAACTGCATGCGGACACAGAATACACTCTAAACGTCACACTGTCCCGAATCAACCGACAACAGGTGAATTTTTGATGTTGAATCATACACCATTGATTATGTGTCATTGCAGTATTGCTGAATATCTGTGATAATACGTGGTTAAGTAATTTGTAACATATACACTGTGCCTCAAAAAAAGCATCCCCAACATTTTTGACTTTAACTTGAAAACCAATAATCAGATTTTGATAATTTTTGGTAAGAATATTCCTGACACAACTTGCCATCAAATGACCGTTCATTTTCCCACCTCACCCAGTGTATGCTTCTGCACTACCTAGGGAAAGCAGACCAAGCGAAATATGTGTTGAAATAAACAGAAAACCTGAAGAAAAACATCCCTGTCATAACTGGAAGACAGATCAGCAGACTTTAATAATTTTTGGCAGAAATATTTCTGACACAACTGGCTATTAAATAAGTGTTTTAGTTTCCACCTCACACAACGTCTGCTTTTGCACTATCTGGGGAAAGTAGACCAAGCATAATACATGTTAAAATGGATGAAAAAACGTTGATAAATTCTATCTATTCTAATTTGTGGGCCCCAACAGTTGGTCTATTACAAGGTTCAACTGTCGTTCAGCAGTGTGTATACCAGATGAAGTTTAAGAATGTTTGTGAAGTCAAGAAGCGACTGGTACAGTGTGGATTGGTCTGGAACAGAACTTTATCAGTACTGCTGTCAATGAATGAAGAAGGCGTCTCCTTGCCTGTGTTTGCATAGTGGGCCAATACTTCAAGCACTTTTACTGCAGGCAGTTGAAAAATGGACAACTGGATGAACTGTCAGCCACAGTGTCAGAAATGTAAACAATGTGTTTTTACACGTTATGTTAATTAAGCAGGCATGTCGCATTGAATAAAAAAGTGATATTTCGCTGGTTGTGTTTTCCCCAGGTAGTGCAGAAACAAACGTTAGGTGAGGTGGGAAACTGAATGGTCATTTGATGGCAAGCTGTGTAAGGAATATTCATACCAAAAATTATCAAAATGTGATAATTGTTTTGCAAGTTACAGTCGAAAATGTTGGGGATGTTTTTTTCTGAGACACAGTGTATATTTCTTTTTGCAAAATTTTGCTTACAAAATTTCAGATTTGTGTAAATTGTGCCGAATGTACAAATGGGTAAAATGGTTTACAGTTGAACTAACTGGTAAGATGTGGATAAGTGAAATTAGAAAAATGTCACTCCAGTGCCAACATATTATGCAGCCATCAGGCTAGTCCTGCAAAACCCCAACCCTGAGGCCTTTTAGTCTCTTCAATTAGCTTTTGACCTTAAAATTGACACAGCTGATACTCCTGCCTTGTGGAACGTTCACACCAATTTTGCTTTTTTCTGCACCTTTTTGTTTTTGAATTTGCATGTCCATAAGAAACAGACAGACTGACGGATCTACAGATGAGCAAGACCTATAGTGCAAACTATTAGGACGGCCGCATAACAAGCTTTACATTTTCCTGAATTCACGTTTTTACGTGTGAAAGCAGCTACTGCTTTAGCATGTCTAAGCCATCGCAATTCTGTCTGTCCATCTGTCTGCACACAGGTGGATCAGTCAAAAATGGTGCAATATTGGATTACCTAATCTTCACCATCGGCTGACTCCAGAGAAGACTCTAGTTTCAGGATCCGTAAAGCTTTTTCATAAACTTGAAAGGGGTCACCCCCAGCGAGGGCACTAAATGAGAGGGAGGGTGGGAAAAATTGCAATTTTCAGCCGATAAGTCGCTGTATCTCAGAAATGGTGTGAATAGGGCCTAGGTTAGTGTTAATCACTAATAGGAAGTCATACACTGGCTCTCGATTGCCACTGAATTCAATGACCTTGGATGCCAAAATAGGGATTTTATGGATTTTTTGGCTATTTCGGGCTGCGAGACACATTTGAAGAGTGAATTGCGCCAAAATCAACTGAGATAGACATGGAGAAGCTGCGCATGAAATTTTTGGCATCGAACGTAGATTTCGACGGTCCAAGTATCGATTTTCTAGGTTCAAGAAATTTGCGCACGAGGGCATCAAAGAGTGGTACCCCGTAAAAGTCGTTCTTTTACCGTTGTTGGCCAGTCTTTTGTGAAAACAGTTGCAGATAGACATGGTCATGCTGCCTATCACAACAAGCACTAGTGATGAGCTTTTCAGTCGTGTCAACATTAATGACTATGAAAGACCCTGAACTTCCAAAATAAGGGGGTTTTATTGACTTTGCGATCTTCGGCTGCAGCGCACACTCCAAGAATGAACTGCGACGAAATGGCTGGAAATAGACCGAGTTTGCAAACAGGAGCTGTTATAGGCTTTTGCACATCTCGTGAGCATTAGCTCAAATTTCTTGTATTTGTAACTGATGAGCTTATCTCTCTGTAAGCAAAATGGACATGTATGTGACGTGTGCAGCGCCATGATAATCATGCATACGCGCCACACTTTGTGAAGCCGAAAGACGAGGGATGGCTTTTAGTTCTTGGCGAAACGGAGACGAGGGAAGTGGTAGCAATGAAGCGAGTTACGTGCAGTCGCAACAAGCGCTCGATGTCTGTCTCAGTAGCCTTCTTTGCACCGGAGCTGCCTTGCAAAGTCATCTACACGCTGTTCATCATGAGCGACTCGTATCTTGGACTGGACCAGCAGTACGACATCAGGCTTGAAGTTATTCCAGCGTTAGAGTCAACAGCTGCTGTTAATGGTGACATTAATGACGATGCCCAGTTCATGTGATATATTGTGTACTTAAATCAGTCTGTCAGCTGAATCTGTATGGTGACATCTACAGCTGTAATTACTAGACTCTATTACTTACTGCAGACCTACGACTTTTCCTCGTATTTGAAGCTTGGCCTTACAGCATCCTGAAATAGGCAGATTTGTAGAAATGATAAGTTACTAATGACATATATGACGTTCTGGTATTCTCAATTTTGACGGCTTTTTGATGTCCTGAAACAAATGAGTGGGAGGCCTGTTGCTGGTTTGGGCTTTCACACTGTAATAAGGTACTGCATGCACCTGACTTGATATCATTATTAGGCCTAAAGAAAAAAACTGTGTTTCCGGTTGCATCTAGCAAAAAAAACTAGAGATGAGGGTGGCAGAACTTGTTAAAATTATTTATTTTTATAGCATAATCTGTCATGTAATACGAGGGTGGTTTGATAAATTAGTTACAAAACAGTGTCATTCTGTTAGATTTCTGAATATAAAAAATCTGAAATAAACATTTTGTAGGGAATTTAATTCTGAGTAGTATCTGTGAGTTTTATGATGATGATATCACTGTGATGATACTTATAAATATTAAATACGGCGACGTTGCCACTGAAATTCTCAGTAAAGAACAGTGCGCTGTTATTGCATTTTTGTGGACAAAAAAAATAAATGCATATCAGATGCTAGGTGGGCAGAAATTTGCATTAGATGCCGAGGTGCAATCAGTCGTTCTTTAGTGGCATTGGACTGCAGCCAGCATAGTTCTTTGCATCGGGCATTCAGAAGTTTGCTGACAGATAGGAAAATTGTTTGTGCAAACTCGGACGATATGTTGTAAAATAAAACATTTAGTCTTTAGCGTTTAAAGAGATGGCATTAACGTGTTAAGTTTATTCATTTTTTCGTTCCTGTGCTGCTTGTCACTTGAATTATGATAGATTACTGGTGGGGAAAATAATACACGCGTAGACCGTGTTCTGTGAACAGATGACATTACAATAATAACATCATTATCAAGAAAATTTCTACACGTTTCAGAATAAAATTCCCTATAAAACATATTTCGGATTTTTTAGATTTGGAAAACTAACAGAATGACGCTGTTTTGTAACCTGTTTATTGAACGACCCTCGTATTATCCAACAACTCATAAAAACAAACTGACACATTAAATAGTACTCAGGAGAACTTAAGCAAAGTTACTGTAACATTGAAGACTAAATGCTAACAGTATTTTTCAGTAAAAACTGTACAAATATTTTTGAAGGCCTAATAAAAATTCTAGGGATGCAGGTTTTTTTCTGGTGATGGATGGCAACTGGAAGCATTTTTTAAATTTTAGGCCTTATCTGTGTAGTTTTATCTGCAAGTAGTGTGTTCTCTGACTGTAGCTTCAAAACACACAAAAATGATTGTAAAATGGCAATATGATAAAAATCACAATACAACACTTAAAACAGCTAGTTATAAAACAAAATATGGTACAGTATGTGCACAAAAATACACAATAAATTCTTTTTTGATCCATAAGGACGGGACTAAATGTTACAAAAACACTTAAATATACGAAACAGAATTGTCTCAATTTGAAACATAGTTGCAGACACTTACACATAAATGTCAATCTCGCACACTATTGCAAAGTCACTGATTACTACTATAGTCTATTACCATACAGATGTAATCAAATATATGCAAACAGATGACTGTGTCCAGTATTGTACTAAAGTGACATAGTTATCTGACATGATTTTGATTTTCACAAGTACAATATCATCTAAACATTATGCAACATAATATACTACATGCAAGGATGCAAGTGTTCACTATCTCACAAAGTCTGTTAATACCAGTACACATGGATCATAAAAGTAAAAAGAAATAAGCCAGTTCTTGAACTTCTGCCAACTTATTCCTAACTAAGGCTATTTTAAGCATCTGAACAAACCAAACAAACTGTTGGATGACTTCTTTTCTTATATTGTCTCTGTTATAACCACACAAACAGGTACCACTGCCCAGTTTTTTTAATAACATGGATAGGTTACCAGTACTTTTGACAGTGTTTTAGCACAAGTCCATAGCCATTTTCGAATAAGAAAAACCGTAGAAAAAGAGTACTAAAAAGAGGAAAGCAAGCTGCAGTGAAATAATTGTTGTCACGGCCTTAAATTTTTTGAACGGCACTAATTGTGGTAATTATGGTTAATGCATTAATGTGTTCATTAATGCTTAGAGTGAAGCGATGACCAGAAAGTATTCATAAACTAGAAAAGCGGACAGAGACCGCAAACCTCCGCCAACGCCATGTTGTTTGCCTGGTGGCATTACCATATTTGGCATATTGGCAGCGGGTTCCCTTATCTGCTAACACACAAGCATGTTAACCATGCGTCTAATGAGCACTAGATCAAATTTCCAGATCACCCCCAAAATTGAATCACTTGTAGTTTTTGCCATTCCTGACATTCCCTGAAAATTTCAGAAAGATCTTTCCATAACTTTTTGAGTTACCTTGCTAACACACAGACAGACAAACTCTGGGAAAAACAACCTCCTTGGCGGAGGTAATACTACAACATAACACTCACTATTTTAATACTGTGTTCGATCAATCCATGCCCACATGGCACGCTCATCAATCCAAGACTTTGGGTCAGGATATCGTGTGCTCCATGGTGTGCTAGCACATGCAGACAGCCGTGGTTTACACAGAGAAATATCAGACGAAGCACAGTTTCCAGCAACAGTCCATGCCTTAGCCAGCAGTAATATCACACTGTCATTCTTAACTACATCATTTGGCACAACAACAAAAGGCAGTTCACCTATAACTATGTCCTGTCCATTATTTGTTATCGTTGCCCTGGCGGTCCAGACACCCGGTTGCAGTGGCTGGCTTAATGTAGGCTGATAAAAGGAAACTGTAGCACTCTTTGTACTCACATTGACATTGGCCACATCAGCTGTCACACCTTCTGGCATGATTAGACTTATTGTCATGGAACTCACCGGCTGACCATGTCTCCATGACAGCTGAACAGCAATGTCGCTGTCTGAAGCTATCAGGCCAGCATAATTACGAAACAATGCTTCCTTTGCATCAAATTCTGTTCCTACCTGAATATTAGCAAGTCTTTCTGCAACTTCGTGTCTAATCTCTGCTGGCTTGTAGTGCAGCAATGGCTTCAGCAGTGACTCAAACAATCCATGTCTATTGTCTGATGTCCTAGCTTCGTAAGTAACAACAACACCAACAAATTTGTCATTCTGAATAAAGAGAGTTGTTTCAAGAAGTGATGTCTGTGAAAATGGACATGATGTGAATGCTTGTAAATGTTGCAAAGACATTTGAACAAATGCAGCATACTGAATAATTCGCACAGTACTAACATCTGGCTCAACATCTTCACGGTGATATTCATTTAACCAGAAAGATGTCAGTGAAGGCATGTCTGCAGGTAGGTTAATACCATAAACTAATTCATCGACTAGATTGACTGCAGTGAGACTAACAGATGCCTCAAATTTCCTAGCAAAGTATATTGGTCGACCTTGCAGTGCAAGAAGTCGGTGGAAGTCCTGAGGTAAAATGTCATTTGGAGAACAGCCACACCAGTCAACGATGTGTTTGTACTGACACTTACAGCCCTGCTTGCGCCTCCAGTTGGTAAGGTGAAGATTGTTATTGATAATTGTATCACAGAATAAACTGTTCTGTAAGACTGTGTGGAAGAATGACTCGGCAGGCAGTAGTGAGTACTTCCAGAATGACTTGAGTCCTGAAAGCAACGAGTCATTACCAACTACATACTGAATGAATTCATGACTCAAGCAGATCCAGTCACTTCCTCCATCAATCCTGATCCCTTCTTGTAGTTGCCTTGCACCAAGTCTCCACATTCGATTTTCACACTCATAGAACAACATGTTGAGGCCCTGTTTACGGATAAACTTCAGTGTGTCCCTACCATGAGACTTAACAAAATTCTTCCCTTTGTATTTAGTCAGGAAAGCTTCCAGTTCTTCTACAGATTTAACTGGGTAATCAGATTCACTAAGATTTAAAAAGTAGTCCCACTGCCAGTCATCAAATATCAGTAGTTCCTGCATAGCATCTAATAGCATTGTAAGAAGACTAGCTCCACCCCATATCGTGGAATGTCTTGTAGTATCCATGCGAATGTTGCCAAAACGACCAATTAGCTTCGATAATTCCCGGTATAAATATTCTCGTCGTGTGTCGACATGTATGTAGTAGTAGTGATGTGGTCGGTATAGCACACGTAGAAGTCTGGTCACTTGCCGAAGAGCACGGCCATTGACAGTTAATACAAAGACAATTCTGACACCAGTGTATGGCGACAAGTCACGGGGCTGTGGCGGGACATAAATGGCATCATAACTAGCAGCTGCTATTAATCCAGTCATGTAGACACTCATCGCTAAATATCCACCACATGTCGACTGAGTGTCATGGCTGGGACATGACATGTTGCATTGTAGTTGGCTAATACGTAAACCATTATCACTGAGAGCTTTTCCACACCAACATTCATAACCATACTGTAAGCCCGCCAGACTAAATCCTATACGGAGGCAGTAGTTAATGCATGCCGATGGGGAATTCCTGTCACTCATCTCTGTAACAAAACCACTAAATATTCTAGACTTCATATCATCCTGAAAACAACCCATATACTGGTTTGAGCTGTTTACCGAAGATTTACAATACCTTGGTAGCTGCTTCGGATATAGCAGCCCCTTCTGTTGCATGCAGAACACTTGTATGATGCCATTTTTGCAGTACGGTGTATGTGCACGATTCAGAGCATGTTGAGCATCAGCCTCTAATGTACAAGCAGTTGATATGTTCCAATCCTTATACAACAAATGTGATGGATAAATCTCCGACTTGCTCCAATGATAAGTAGACCTTGCGAATTCGCCAGGGAAGTTACCGGAAGTAACTTTGGCATCATTCTGCGTTATCGTGTATGCATAATACAGCTGAAGACAAATGAAGACCACACACAAAGTTAAAAATACCTTTATCGTGCGCTTTACACGACAAGGTTTCTTTCTCATTGCTATGCACAAACATTTTTCACACTGCAAAAGTAAACATTCGCGAATTGTTTACATATGGCATCAACAAAGAATAATTAAATTAACGTGGAATGTAGTGATGGGTCAATGTTGTTTGTATTAGTGATGATTCGATATATCGAAAATATCGATATATTGTTTTCGATATATTGCGATATCTTATATATATATATATATTTTTATATATCGCGATATTTTTGATATATCGCGATATTTTACGCCAAAAGTTTATATTTTCATCATTGCATTACCAAAATAACGAAAATAAACGGAGAAAACGACAAACTAACCGAAGCAAACTAACTACAGTGTCATAATTTAACGACACTTATGAAGTTTGTAGTTAATTTTAAAGTTTACTGACGCAATTTAGTATCTACGTAAAGCAAACTGCGTTGCTGAACGTTTACGTCTTGCTCTTGTGCTTGTACAAGATTTACATACTTATCATTTTACTAATATTGATATCGATATCGCGATATTTTTAAAATATCGTATCGATATCGTATCGAAATTGAAATCTCTGATATCGAATCATCACTAGTTTGTATGCGATTTTGGATTTGGATTTGGATATTTAGTCGGCAGGGCCCCAAACTGGGGCATCGCACCGACGGGCTGTGGTGTGTGAACAACTTGCCCAAGGTTGTTACTTGAGAGTGCAGTGGTTAGGGATCGAACCCACGACCTAGGTCATTATTGGGTCCGACACGCTAACCACTAGACTACCAAGCCACATCGCATAGGTACATAAAAAACAAAAAAATGCGTCAGAATTTGCCATTTTAATGTCATCTGGCAAGAAAAAAGTTGGCAAACTGTTTATTAATTATATACAATATGTGTAGCAAATTAAAGAAAATTTTGAGAGCAGGCTTTAAACAAATAGAGCGTACAAATTTCATTTTTTGCACCTCTCCAATGTTTTTGTCGACTGATAGCTATTCTATGAAATTAACATAAACATAACATAAAATGCTTGAATTTTATCTATATTAATTATTTTTGAAACCTCATGTCAGATGAGAATATCAGAATATGCAGGGTAAGTTTAACACTTTTGAGGTTTTGACTTTGTGGCGCTATGAAGGCTATGGGTAATAAGCGGATGTGCGGATCTGCGGATGTGGCAACGGGCAAAAGGCGAATAAAATCTGCGGATGCTAAGTGCGGATGAGTGGGTAAAAGACGGATGTGCGGATAACAGTTGTCATGTACATTACCAGTCATGAAAGTTGTTGAGTTTTTCAATCATTCCCAGTAGTTATATTAGGTAACGTCGTTTCGCCCCCAGTGGATGCTTTATAGGCCGCAGTCGTTTGAAGTCTGCGGCTGTGAATTTCTTAACAGCTTACACTCTGCATAGGCCTAGACAGCAGACTTGTAGTACTCGAGTCCGGACTTGGACTTGAGTCCGGACTTAAGTCCGTTTTTGGACTTGGGCTCTATAGGACTCGGACTTGGACTTGGACTTGGACTTGGAGGCTCTTCCAGCAAGTCCTTTTTTCAAGTCCTTTGTACCTACAAGATCGATAGCACTATAACAGACTACTTCGCTGTGGCCTTGTAAATCAGTGTAAAAACGCAAACTACATGCACACCAGAGAACACCACAGTGACACTGCGACTGATGTTTCAGTGGCTGAGCTTTTAGCCAGATACTTACGTGCAATGGATGGTGACTGTGATTCAGAGCCGGTTGACTTCTGGGTTCGCAGTAACGCCACATATGACAAACTGATACCAGCTCTGCGCCGTACATTTGCCATTCCAGCTTTAAGTGCACCAGTGGAAAGGGTTTTCAGCCATGGGGGCATTGTGCTACGCCTGAACAGAGCAAGAATGTCTGACAAACTTCTGTCTGAACTGGTGTTTTTGAAATGCAACATTGTGTGATCAAGTTTAGATGTTGGACTGTGTAAAATTATCAAGGACGGCCAAATTAATGTCATCAATTAAAATTGCTAACAATATTTAAGGATTAGTTCTTTTTTGTGTACGAATACGATAAAGTGTTTTACTCAATAACAGCAAGAGAAATAATATTGGAATGGGATAAGACTGCTTGCAGGTTCATTTTTTCCTACTGGACTTGGACTTGGACTTGCCTTTTTTGAAGAGGACTTTGACTCGGACTTGGACTTGCCCGTTTAACGTGGACTTGGACTTGGACTTGGCTGTTGCTGGACTTGTTACAAGTCTGCTAGACAGTCAATAGCGTAATTCCTGGTTGCGAATTCGTCTAGCAATTACTCAGAAAGCAACGGTCTGCTTTATCACTTGACGACGACAATGCACGACAACAACGCGCAAGATTGAATGCCCGACGACGCGAGATGTCGACGCAAGACGATGACATAGCGCGTGACAATGCTAATAAACGTTTGCACTCTTCAGTTAAACTGCGGTTGATTATTTCCAATAAGCCAAATGCTAAACTGTGCTTTTAATTCTGCCTAGTGCTGCAGAAGAAGCAGGCCCGTCAAGAGCCACAGCGGGGCTCGGGAACATTCTCACGGAGTCCCCAAACATTCTCGTGGGGCCGCTCTGGGGAGAAAATGTTTTAATTTTTCTGTTTAAAATGGTGCATTCTGGTGTACTTTATATTTTTGAGCGATGGCGGGGCCCCTTAAAAGTTACAGGGCCTGGGGTAGCTTACCCCCTCTACCCCACCCTCTCGACGGGCCTGAGAAGAAGTTGATTAAATTAAAAATATGCCATCATAGCATGTGCAATTTGTGTATGGTAAATAACACTTTGTGGCTGCATACGAACCATGCATGCTGGTCAGGGAAATCATTGTTATGGCAGGGTGTTTTTCTTATTGCAGAAGGCAAGCTGATAGAATCTTAATTATCGCCGACAGATGTTGCGGTAACTGACACATTGAAGCGACTGAGATGACACCAGAATCATGTGATTTGCTGAAATCATCTGACAAGAGGAAGGCAGAGTAACAGTAACTAGTGATGACCAACTGGATGTGGTGCTGGAGGCAGAGTCAGGTCTCATGTTGCAGTCAAACCGTTGCAAAGCAATCCGGCATCTTTTGCCTCACGTGCTTTCTTATTGTTGGCACATCAGGCCTCTTTTTCGGCTTTGAGTATGCTTTGCACATGCTGTTTGCATTTAAATGTAGTGTAGTATACTGAACATTGACAGACAGAACTCAAATTTTAACATTTACTCTGCTGTGGTGAAAAGTCAGAGATTGTTGTAAATGTTGTGTTCTACTGGAAGGCACATTAAGACTGCTAGACAGTTTGCAATATTTTTACCAGAATGATTCTGTCATGTTTGTTATTTTTGGATGTTAATCATATTTATTTTTTATTGTATTGTTAATTAGTAACTGTAAAATACATGTGTTATAATTTAAGTAGTTTCTTGAAATTTGCATGAATCAAACCTGTTATCAGCAAAGCTATAACTGTCAAAGTATTTTAACTATTTTTAAAGTTAAGGCAAACCAGATAGCTTAATTTGATGTGTGGTAAAATGTAAGCATGTTCCCACAAGATGTTTATTTAATGAACAAGATGTTATTTTTCAACAAATGGTTGTTGTTGAGATTACAGCAGTGTATTGTGTGGTTTTAGCTGTCCATACCTAGCAGTCAGCGTGTCTCCGGCAATCCCTGTAGCTGATGGTCTCATCTTTCTGTTTGTCATGGCAACTTTACTGAGAACCAGCTTCACTGATCCTGGCATGATTCCACGTGCAACTCCCGATGAAGCTGCAGACATTGAAAGACAAATCGGTATGTCGCATGGCATGTTGTATGATTATACATGTACCTGAATCACTAGCTGATTGATGTGCATACTGATGATGACCACGTAAGTGCAGTAGTTGTCACAGTCAACACCATCATATTTGTATGTTACTGAGCATCATTGTACTGTAATGTGAAATGTGAATCATGCAGTGGCAAAATGACGTGTACCTTTCACTAGACCAGGCCTATCATATGCACGTATACATTTAGTTATCTCCGCCCAAATAGTGCAAGCAGGATTTTGATCTTGCCTACAGAAATTCTTATCCAGTAATCAGTGGTATTGATTCTGTTGTTAAAATGTGTTTATGTTTATTTCCGCATTGCATCTGTGAATAGAAGAAGCTGCCAGCTTGGCGGGATCGGGACCGAATTACTATCCGCCACCAAGGACCAAAGAAGTGGTTATTCGAGGTCAGGTGAACAAGCTGAAGTACTGTTTTACATGCAAGATTTTTCGACCGCCAAGGGCGTCACACTGCAGTGTCTGCGACATGTGTGTTGGTTGGTAGTACATTTTTATTTTCATCTTTGTACCTTCTGGCATTGAATTTACACTCTAGTTTTATTGATGTAATCACTTACTGTTAACATTCTTAAGGCACAAAATAGCCCATTGTGTGCTCATGTGCTAAACAACTTACACATCTTCCAGTGGACTGTTGTTGCTTTTCATAGCCAAATTAACATGTATTTGTTTTCTTTATTTTCCAGTTTTGTAGATGCAACTACTGTACTACAAGTTAATTTTTTAGCTTGCCGTTAGGTGCATTGTTTTTTGTCTAATATGCATAAACAGTTCCGATTTTGATTTAAAAAAAAAATTTTATTTTACATTGTTTGTTTTACAATTTCTGCTGTGGTGAAGTAAAGTTTACACAGTGTTGAAGTGAGCATATTTTTTTGCTATATTAAAAGTTGAAAGCTTCACATATTGCAGAGTGGCATAGATGAGGTTGTACTGATGCTGTCTGCTGTTTGCAGAGAGGTTTGACCACCATTGTCCGTGGGTCGGCAATTGTGTCGGACTACGCAACTACCGATATTTCTACTTGTTCCTAGTTTCGCTCTCCGCACACTGCGTCTTTATGTTCGCTTTTGTTCTTGTCCATCTTATTATGCGTATGTTTACCTGCTTTTCTTATATGCACTAATTTGTAGAATTTTTGTTTTGTATTATAGTTTTTCATGAATGTTGAAGTCATCAGAGATAGATAGTTGATTTAATCAGTTTCTAAATTTATGGTTCATATGTACAAATGTACTGTTATCTAATAATGTAGCATTTTATTCTCCCTCTTACCAGCAAATCTTCTGGAAGGATGCATTGTTTTTTTAGTTGATGATGCTACAGAACTAAATTTTAGCTGCTGTTTTTGTTTAGCAGTTGCGAAGTAATTGTTTTTTGATAAAGTGTTTCCAGAGTCAGGTTTGTGAGTGGAATTGTGGATTCAGCAGATGTTTAACTGCACATGAATTTTATCCATATGTCTTAGATATTGTGTTGGTTATTTTTCGGTAAATGACATATGATATGAAATTGTTTGCAGTTGCACAGGAAGATGATTTCGTGGCTGCGCTGAAGAAGGCACCTGCATCATATCTTTTGTGTTTTACCTTTGTATTTTGGTAATACTGTATTGTGTTGTTTAATGTTATTTACAGTGTATCATATTTTTACGTGATTGTTTCTTTAACCGTCATCACTGTCGTTGAAGCAGCCGTTTGCTTCTTTTCGATTTGGTCCATCCTTGGACTTGCGGGATTTCACACCTACTTGTCTGTGTCAAATCAAACAACCAACGAAGATGTGAGTGTATCATCTCTAACAGCTATATATATTGTGTGTTAACTGTTTTCGTTTGGTGTATCATGGCAGTATTATGTCTAGAGTTTTAACATTGATTTTTTGTGTGTATTATTGTTTTTTTATTGTAAAGTAATGATATTGATTCTGAGAATTAAATGCTAAACTTTTGCTTGAATATTAACACTAACTAGTGGAGTTATGAGAAATTGGGTCACCTTACTGAAAGATATTGTGCAGTAAGATGTTGCTGATACGTTTCTTTACTGTGCTAATTTTTTGCAGGCTTTTCACTATTGTCATCTCTTTTGTGGTGATGGTTACAGTTTATGTTAACTTTCATACCGTATAGTGATGCTGTTCGGTACAGTAATACTAAGTCACCTGACTTACAGTCGTGCAGTTATGGGTTCGACTTCCTGTAGGGTTGCTATCCGGTGGTTAGTCGTTGGATGGGTGACTGTTTGTGAACAGGTAAACCATTCTGGTATATAATCCATTCAAGTCAGCCTTTCATCAGTCGCGGATAGGTAGCCTAAATTAACTTGATTGCGGTAGTGGCTTACCTGGCTGGGGCTAAGGCTGAGTATGATCACTTGTGTCAGTTAGCAGGTAACATTGTGATTCCATAGATATGAGATGGGTTCTTGTAAAATAGGTACACACTTTTTGCAATTATAAAGGTGTTGTCGTCGTTGGTGGCATGTTGTTAAAGTGTATGTTAATGTATGCAGATGAAAGGCGCATTTACGACTCGTCCTGGTCAGGAAATCTTCAACCCATTCAGCCACGATTCATTGCTTGCAAATTGCTGCAGTGTTGTCTGTGGTCCTTTGCCACCTAGGTGATTATTAGCAGTTTTAACGTGTGCATTTTAACATTTGTTCTGTTAATTTTATGCATCAAGAAATGCTAAAAAAATCATAGCCACAAAATCTACATGATAGTGATTTATGTATTTAAATGGTTTTATTTCACTTAACCAGCTTTTTTAAATGAGTTCATTTTTTAGAGCTGCTTTATGTTAGTCTGGTCCCCAAAAGCAAAATTCTGGTAATTGTGGCATTACTTCTTATTGGTCCGTGTCTTTATGCCTCTGCCAACTACAACGTAGTGGCTGTTGGTATTATGTTTTCGGACTGTTCGTGCATCTGTCCGTGTGTGAGTGCGTTGATTTTGAGCGCAAATATCTCTGGAACGGATGGAGATATCGACAAGTGGTAAACGGCGTTATCAATTACGATCTTTCCCCATTGAACAAAAAAAATTCGTGAACTTTGGTCCACTAACAACGACGGTTAGTTGGCTAATGTTTATTCACCATCAGTCGTCCCTGCGCGTTTCTAGACAGCATTTGCAAGCCATTATACAGTAGGCCTACTCAGTTGACATTATGCATATAGTGATGCGGTCACCTTTCTTATTTAATTTCTCTTCTAATTCATCAAACTGCCTAATTCTTTCTCGATCAATTAAACCTTAAGTCTTTCTGCAATACTTTGGTTTGGTCGTTAATTTCCTCGCGTTTCTTATTTATTAGTAATTAATCAATTAATTACACTTTCTCTGTTTAAAAATTATTCTCTTGCTGCAAACGTTTGCAGCGATGCTCATTAGCCATGCAAGTAATGAATATTCATGAGATTAGACCTGCGAGTCGCTGAGGTACAGAAACATGACCTGACTTGAGGCTAAAATGACCCCAAGTCGACGGCACATATGACTCGACTTGACTTGACTTGACAGCGGCATGTCGACTTGAGTCGACGTCAAACGACTTGAGACGTTCAGAAGTTGCAATGAACTTGCGTAAGCGCTGTACACATAGGGGCTACTATAAGCTATCATTTTATAAAGTGTTTCATTCCTTCGGCGGACGTCTTTTATCATTGTCATTTCTTGAAGAAAATTTGTACACACAGTTAAAAGCTGTGTGTTTTGTGACTGTATATGGCGCACTATACAGCTATTCTGTACGGCGTCTTCGTCATCGTTGTCATCCGTCTGTCTGTCGGTTTGTAACGGATGTATTGTGGCTAACGGTTAGGGCTTCCCGCCTTATTGGAAAACTTTTACACTAATAATTAGCCCCATGTCTTAAAACCTAGACATGCTGAATTTCAGCCACCTTGTGCAAGGAAACAACAGTAATTTCGTCATTCACACTAGGCTAATTCACACCTAGGTCTGTACGTCATCTAACAATCAGAACTTTGCAAAGCGTTGAAACTCGACAATTCGTTCACCCTAATCAGTACAGGCCTACTGTTATTTTATATATGGTTATTAAAATAATTATGTTACAGATGCGTTATTCACCCGAACTCTTCGATAGCCGCGTTGACAGAACTGTTAGGTGCAAGATTACTGGTCAAGTCGACTTCTCAAGTCGACTTGAAATGACTTGTAATGAAACCGACAGCGCTAGAAAATTTTGACGGTGACGCTACTACAGATCGACTTGACCCGACTGGCAAAGCCCAAGTCGACTTGAGTCGACTTGATCGACCCGACTCGCAGGTCTACATGAGATGCGACGAATCATGCTGCATTTTCGTCGTGCGTGACCTATCACTGGCGGCACGTTCCAGTTATTGCTTGGCTATAAATAGATTCGTTGTGATTTCCATTTTTTGCATACACTCTCTCTGCGATAGTTAGCTTCTTGTCACACGTTGGCGGAGGCATAACAGTTGACGGAGTCGTAACGACCATTTAGTTTCATTTGTGCAAGGGACGGAGTCCAGCACAATGCATTGTGAGAAGTATTAGGGCGCGTTGCACCAACCGTACTTAAATTTAAGTACATGCTTAACCACCATACTTAGCAGAAAATGCATTGCACCAGCACCATTTAAGCAGGCCAGCCTGCTTAAACGTCACTTAAAAATAAGTGGCCAAAGTTGCCCACTTAAATTTAAGCGGCTGGCAAAAATGAGACAGACGCCATCTTTATTTAGCGAACTGTGATGAAGTTATTGTCCTAAATTGACGATTTTAGGTAACAGTTGTTATATACCATAAACAAAAGCGAAGAAAAGTGGCAAATACACGTGGATAATGCTATTTGTCATTGAGTATTTACAGCTGAGATCGTTTTAAGTGAAAACAAGTCACTTTTCTGAACAGCAGTGTGTTGACACATACGAGTTCAGCGTATTCTACAAAGTTTATTTTCTCAGGTTATATTCGTTGTCAGCCAAATATGTATCAGTCCATATTTATGTTGATTGTCATATATTTGGCCTATATATTACACTTCGGTCAAAATTATACTGTTCTGAAGTTATTTCAATTTATATATTGCATTTCGAGCGATGGCCATTGTTGTCATGAAGCGTGATAGCTATTACATAATTGGTCGTCAAGGAAGTGCTATTGTCACGTGATCGAAATTAGCCAATGACAGGCGTTGTTACAGTTAAGTGAGCTACTTAGCTAAGTGATGTGCGGATTGTGTTGGTGCAACGGAATCGATTTAAGTAGCCGGTTAAGTACCGCTTAAATTTAAGTGGTACTTAACTAAGTACGTACTTAAAATTGGTTGGTGCAACTAGCCCTTAGTGTTGGGGACGTGTGCACATGAAAGGATACCATTGGTTAATGAAAATGTATTTTCTTGGACAACCACCACTGCTGTCTTTTAGTCAAAATACATAATAAGTAGTCCCCGGAACCGTTAAGCTAAAGCTTTAATGGCTGGTCTGATGCCTTAGCGGTTTAAACTGCTAAGCCATTAAGCTAGCGGCGATCTGGACTGCTAAGCTTTTGTGGTGGTTTAGCAGTCCAGACCGCTAAGACGCCTGTTGCTGGCAGGCCCATCGAGAGAGGAGGTCAGAAGAGGAGGTAAGTTACCTCGGGCCCCATGACATTTGGGTGCCCTGCTATAGCTGAAAAATATAAAGTACACTAACATGTGCTGTTTTAAAAAGCACAATTTTAAAATTTTCTTTCCGGATCGGCCAAGCAAAAATGTTTTCCCGGGCCCTGCTGTGGCTGTCAATATCCCTGGTCACTGGTAGTAATTTTTGAGACCCAGAAGCAACAACATTTGCGTGATACGTAATGACATGTACAATAAACTACCGTTTTCCCATAGAGTCAGATTGGTAACTCGCACACTGTAGAAATGAATGCAGTAGGCTTGCAATTGCGTCATTATGTAAAAAAAGTTTAGCAAATGGGCAAAAACGTGTAACCATGAAATACTGTGCAAAGTACAAACAATAACTCCAACGATGGTTGTCAATTTAATGCTCATTAGTCATGCTCATTAATATTCATTCATTGGTTGTCAGTCACCATCGGCAGTTGTCACTACTGTGACAACCATACATGACGACTGACGAAAACATGCACACTCATGCTGGCGCTGTGCTTGCAGCAGTGTGAGCACAACACATTGTTTGATTTTTTTTCGTTAAACCGCTAAGACCGCTAGCTTATCGGCAGCGGCGGCGTGGAACCTTAGCGGTCCAGGACCGCTAACTTAACGGTTGGTTGCGGTCCGAGGCCTTAACGGCGGCAGCGGTGAATGGTGGCGATTCCAGGGACTAATAATAAGCTGTTGAAAATTTTTTAATTGCATGGTTTTGTTTGTGACTTGTTTGAGAGTGATGTCATGGTCTGTGACTGTTGATCGAAAGTGAAGGTGTTTGTTTGTGTGGGTAGTCTGGTTCGCAGGCATGGCTCACTGACGAAGGACATATCTAGCATCGTAATGGGTCGGTCGTGTCCAGCGGCCGAGACTGCTGTAAAGTCAGCCGATGTAGACACACAGTCTGAGACAGATGCAGTCAACGTACGGCACGAGGATTATGGTACAACAGGAACTACTTCACTGCAGGTGCAGTACGTTGACACTGTTTTAGTTCGGAGACTGTGAATAGGCCACAATTATTCACTTTTTGGCTTGACTTGGCGCATTTTCTTTGAGTCACTTTTCCAGCTTAGGTTTTTGATTTTTTGGCCCAGCCCATTTCACTTATGTTGCATCAGTTGGATTTTCATTAACTTGTAGAATGAACTGATACATATGAAAAACGATTATTCAACCCACTTACTGAATCAGAATGCACCTTTTGGGCGAAAAGTTTCATTTCCGAGTGTAGCTGTTGATCATTTCAGCCTGGTGCATTCATTCTTTGGCCTCGGCCATGGCCTGCTTAAGGCAACTTCTATGCCCGACCGGGCTTGCAGGTCTCCTGGTCAATACACAAATTTGAGCCACGTGCGAGTTGCTTTTATAACAGAATGCATAATTTGCATGCTCTGTTTAAATGACCATTTCCATGTTTCTGTTACTTAGGTCTCATTTTTCCACGCACATTTGATGGCCGATCAAATTGATCTCCAATGAACTTTGGGAATTGATCAGAGATCATCTCAATGACCGTTTTTCATCGCCAATTAGCAGCTAATCCTCCATCAAATCTCCCATCAAGTTGATGGCCACATACTGGCCGATCAAGTCAGATAATTGACGATTAAACGTGGTGATCTGCAGATTGTTACTTATTCGCACCAGAAACATCCCTTCACTTCGCCGGTTAGAATGGTAATTCATGCATTAAAATGTTTCAGTCTGGCGATCGATCACTACTGATCAATTTGTACTCTGTGTAGTGTTTTGTGAAGAAATAAAATGGATAGATGCTCCCATATCGATAAACAATAGAACGTTTTTGATAGCAGACGACTCGTTGCTATGACGATGTTTACTGGCTACGGCGTCCACTCGCAGCACATGCTGGGTAATTTAGCACAACATCGCAAATTGAGGTCACTGCCAGCCAATCAGATTGGCATAAAGTAGGCTGAGTTGATGGTGAATCAACAAATCATGAATCACGTAATTGAAGTTCAAAAATGTATGAAAAAACGAAACACAGTTGATCGACGATCAATTCTGAACATCAAGTTAATAGGAGATCAGTAAATTAAACATCAAATTTAATTTGATTGCTAGTGAAAAAACCAGACCTTAGTCTTTCACCATTAGCATAATTAGTTAACATTTAAACAGCTTGTGACCAACAAGCTGTAGCAGATTATCTGTTGGTTGAATATGATACAATAATGTAATATACACTGTGTCTTAAAAAACATCCCCGACATTTTCGACTGTAATTTGAAAACCAATTATCAGATTTTGATAATTTTTGGTAAAAATATTCCTGGCACAACTTGTCATCAAATGACCATTTAGTTTCCCACCTCACCCCTGTCGTTTGTTTTTGCACTACCTGGGGAAAACACAACCAGCAAAATATCACTTTTTTATCCATTGCGATGTGATTGCTTAATTAACATAATGCCTAAAACACATGTTGTTCACATTTCTGACACTTTGGTTGACGTTTCATCCAGTTGTTTATTTTTTAACTGCCTGCAGTCAAATTGCTTGAAGTGTTGATCCACTATGCGAACAGAGGCAAGGAGACGCTTTCTCCATTCATTGACAGCAGTATCGATAATGTTCTGCTCCAGACCAATCCAAGCTGTACCAGTCACTTCTTGACTTCACAAACATTACTAAACTTTAGCTGGTAGACACACTGCTGTATGACAGTCAAACCTTGTAACAGACTGGCTGTTGGAGCCAACAGATTAAAATAGATGGCATTTATTGACGTTTTTTATTCATCTTAACATGTATTGTGCTTGCTCTGATTTCCACAGGTATTGCAAAAGCAGACGTTGGGTGAGGTGGAAACTAAAACACTTATTTAATAGCCAGTGGTGTCAGAAATATTTCTGCCAAAAAATCTGCTAATCCTTCACGTTACGATCGATGATGTCGGGGATGTTTTTTCAGATTTTCTGTTTATTTCAACACATATTTCGCTTGATCTGATTTCCCTAGGTAGTGCAAAAACATTCATTGGGTGAGGTGGGAAACTGAACAGGCATTTGATGGCAAGTTGTGTCAAGAATATTCTTACCAAAAATTATCAAAATCTGGTAATTGGTTTTGAAGTTAAGTTAAAAATGTCGGGGATGTTTTTTGAGACACTGTGTAGATAAAAGGTGGTAGTGCGTAAGTATAAATTTGTAATAAAGTTTGTATTGTATCTTGGTTAATTATGATGCAGTAATGTAATATATAAAGTCGTAATTAATTGTAATAGTGTTGTTATTCTGAGTGCTTCAGACTCCATCAACACATGGTTCAGATGACGATGCCAGTCAACAGCAGAATGGTGAATAAAAACTCCATTATATAATGGTATGGCCATTTTTTAAACATACTGCAACATTTTAAAATTATTTTTTGGCATTTTTGTATGTTGTGTATACTTAATCCCTGCTTTTTGGATGAAACTTGTAAGTTGACTTCACAGTTCAGAAATCGTAACATTCACAATCCACATGAAGATTACGAATGTAGTATATTTTTTACTGTGTTCAAGCATATCTTTGCCTGTTACAGAAGTTGATTGTTTGTTACTGATTGGCTTGTTTGGATTCATCGTTTAGATATTAATCTCAGTTTGAATAAACAGAAGTATCAAGTTTTATCACAGCTGAGCTGTAAAAGTTATTGCTGTACAGTGAACATGCTGTAGCACCTGCTTGTAAATTTCCATAATTGCTTCATTCATGTTCTCTTTTTCTCGAGTCAGGATTCTTAGTGTGATGTGGCATCATAGATTACAACGACATCATATCTGCTGCAGATGCATATGAGTCGGTAAAGAATGTACATTTTCACTAATGACTAGATTGTGGAAAATATTGCTGTCTAATATGTTGAGGCCAGAAACTTTTGGGACAGCCCTCACGAGTAGGCAAGTGCAAGTTTCGGAGGGGGATTTAACCTCCAAATCTCACATTTCCCTTGTGGGTCAAGGACCCTGTCTAACACAGTGTGTCACTAGACCCACAAGTATACTTATCAAATGGCATGGACATCTATCAAATGCTTTAAGCACGATGCACGAGTGTGACAGATGACAGACTACGACTAATAATAATACTGCATTTTTTTGCACATTTTAGAGTACTGTTTGACCATAGTGGTTGATGGCATTGTAGAAATCAACCTCGTCATCATTTGAGCCAGCCACTGTTGTTGCAATCTTGTTACTCACTCACATGCATCTACAGTCTGCAGTCTGATTAGTTTCGCTATTATCATTGCCGACTCTCAGCTGATGTGGCACGCATTTACCGATGCTGTAGCATTTGTGCAATAGATCATTGCTGATGGAAGTGGTAGTCTAGTGGCGCACAACCTTCGATCCATGATGGGTTGGTATTCGGCCCCCGACTTCCAAGAGAAAAACGCTCAACAGTCAGGGATGTTAAGCCTCTAGGCCAAATTAATCGGCCTTGGTCTTGTAGTATCTGACCTCGGCCTCAATCTCGTGGCTTTGGCCTCATACAAATTGGCCTCGTGACCTCAAAAATTTACAGTGTACATGAGTTTATTAGCATTCAGTCAAGCCGTTGATGCTCAGCCACCTAGCTTTACACTGTTATTTGGTTTAGGGACATAGTAATATTTTTTGCCTAAAATACCGAATACTTTGGTGCATTTGTAGCATTTTTAGCATTACTAAATTGTATATTTTCTCATACGTGTTGAGTTGTTCTCTAACATGTATGGCTTTGGTGTGAAAAAAATTGGGCTTTGGCCTCACTCTTTTTTTTGACCTTAGCTGGCCTTGTTAACATCCCTGCTAACAATGTGATGGGCTATATCATATGAAATTAAATGACTTGCACATTATCCCCATTTATTTGCTTATTTGCGTTCAGACTTGTTTTAAATGGTGTATACATCCATTTGTGGGCTGAACACACCGCTGAGCTCAATAAAATGATGACTCTGCTCTGGCCTGACCTTTGGTGTCTTCAAGACCATGTTATATGGTCCGGCCATGACCCAAAAAGGTTGTGCCTCATAGTGATAGGCATTTGAAGTGTAGTCTATTTGTGAGCAACGTGGTCACAGCAGCTACTGGCATGCAATGAATCAGCGGATTCCACTTGTCTCAACGTATCAGCATATCGACGTCATGTGTGCAGAAGTGCCATTGTTTATTTCGTTTGGCATATTTCAAGTCAAACCGTTGTTCTATTTATATCAGTGTTATGTACACTTGAATTGTGTGGAATTGTGGTGGTGGTTTTTGTGTGTGTTTCATTTGTTAATCATGTGTTGTTAATGTTTCACTACATATTTATTGTTAGTGTATGTTATATGCTGTTAACTAAGTCACTCACTGGTTGTTATGGTAATTAACTTTGTTGAGTATCTGCAGTGGACCAGTTTCCAATAAAGTTTCCTCTACACTGTGTCCAAAAAAGCATCCCCGACATTTTTGACTGTAACTTGAAAACCAATTATCAGATTTTGATAATTTTTGGTACAAATATTCCTGACACAACTTGCCATCAAATGAACGTTCAGTTGTTCACCTCACTCAATGTATGCTTCTGCACTACCTAGGGAAAGCAGATCAAGCAAAATATGTGTTGAAATAAACAGACAAGAAATTTGATCTAATGCTCACGAGACGTGCAAAAGTCTATAGCAGTTCCGGTTCAGTAGCAGAACATCATCGATGCTGCTGTCAATGAATGGAGAAAGTGTCTCCTTGCCTGTGTTCATATAGTGGGCTAACACTTCAAGCATTTTTACTGCACACAGTTTAAAAATGGACAACTGGATGAATTGTCAGCCAAAGTGTCAGAAATGTGTTTTTACGTTATGTTAATTAAGCAATCATATCGCATTGGATAAAAAAGCGATATTTTGCTGATTGTGTTTTCCCCAGGTAGTGCAGAAATAATAATTGGTTTTCAAGTTACAGTCAAAAATGTTGGGGATGTTTTTTGGACACATTGTAGTTTTGATTGTTAGATGATCCTGCAGATGATATTAACTTTAACAATTTTTGTAAGTAATTAATGAGAAAGGAGTATAATGATGTTGTGCCTACTGCATATATGCATAGTCTACAAAAGTAAGCCAGTATAGTTCTGTCAAATAGTGATGTTTTGCATTTGCAGCAAAGTTTTTTTGAGCGTTACATGTCAGTCAGTTATTGTAACATTATCCAACAAGGCCCAGCTGTCACTAGGGAAAGCCGACCATACTGCCTCTACCCAAAGGCTATTCCCATCCTCCAACAGACAGCATCATGAAATTGATGACTGGAGGATAACAAGGAAGACTATTAGAACTGCCATTAGTCTTACATGTGCACAATTTTAATGGCGAGTTCTTACAATGTTAGGTTTAGGTTATTTCTGTGTTTTGTGTTGCATATATAAGGGTTTTCTGTAAAGGTCAAACTTTTTGTTCCATTGCTGTAAAGATTAAACTTACTGTTCCAGTACTGTGTATTTGCCTGGAAAGGCCATCCCCAAAATATACTGTGTCATGTGGGCTGTTAAACCCTACAAACTCATGCACACTCACTACCCGAAGGCTAGCAAATGTGATCATAGTTTCTTACATATTTACATAACTTCCAATACAGTGTAAACTTCCGGCTCTGCCCCGAAATACTTGCATTGCAAATTTTGGCCAAATAACTGCAGGTAGATATAGTTACTGTTGATGGCCCATAGGAACTAAGCAATGGCTTATCTTATGGTACCGTCACTGACACATTAGACGACAGATGAATGACATTCATACTATATGTGCAACCCTCAGTATGGTTGGCTAAAATGTAAGCAAACTAATCATCTGACAAAATTATTTCACTAGCAGTGAAGAGGTCACAATAAATTTGAGCACACCTGAAACGCTGTTTAGCTGTTTAGCCTACTGTCAACTTGACAACCATATTCTTATGAGCCTTTTGGCTCTCTAACAACACATGAATCTGCTTGCTACTATGTTTTGTTGAGGTCTAGTCATTTTACCACACAGTATGCGAATAGATGGCATTATACAATGTATGACATACGTTGCTTTGTTACTTTGACTTTATATTTCTGTTGTTTATGTTATATTTGCAGTACAGTAACTTATGGTAGTTTCTTCCAGAACTACTCGAGTCATAATCATTGCTGACAGTATTTATAGCAGCAGAGTGTAGAATAAGCATGTCTAGTGTGCTTTGTCATGTGTTCGTCAACTTGTGGCGGTTACTGTTATCTTGAAACATTTGTTGTCTGCTGATTAAAAGTACGATGGCATTTCCAGTATATGTCATGTAAAACAAAATAATTACTATTTCATGACCTATATATATCACGCATCTATGGTAGTATCTGCAGTATTATAAGTCCACGTAATCTCACTCCACTCGAGCATGATGACTGATAGCATCTCGTGTTTGTATATCACACATGCATCCAGGCAGAACATGCCGTCAATCACGGCCATGAAATGACGTTTCAACATGGTCTCTACAGTGTTATACTCACATAATACAATGTAAACTGTGTTGATACCTACACTCACACTGACAATTTAGAGCTGTCAAATTAACGCATTAATTCAATGCATTAATAAATTAACGCACATTAAAAGAATTAACGCGCATATATATAAATTTGCTAAATTCTGTAAAACAAGAGTTCCAATATTCCGCTAAACTGTGATAATTTGATGATCAAATGAATTCAAGTGATCAAACTGTTGTTGCTAGTGCCTTCCATCCCCCAAACCTGGAATCAAAATCAGGCGCAACTTCCCCCCCAGTTTTAGGCTGAGGTCCCCCAATGGTGCAGCCAAAAAGTAGCCTCCTAAAGTTTTCACCGTTTTCTCAGCAACCACTTGGAATTTTAACTTAAAATTTTACAGGTTTATCTACAGAAACGTTCTACATCTAACTGCCAAGTGAAATATGATTCTGTTGGAAAATGATGAAATTATAGACTTCTGAACATGACCGCTTACCTATTTTTCAGCATTAAAAATGTTCAAGCTAAAAATGCTATTTAATTTTCAAAAACTGGTTACCACGTTACTGCCGATGATGTCACAGTGATGCTTTGACAAACAGTAATTTATTTTTTTATAAATTATCACTAAATTATTGTTCTTTTAAAGCAATCACCAGCTGCCCACCGGATTCATCTTCTAGCAGGATGGCACGCGAGCACACACAGCGCGCAGCACACGGAACTGGCTGCAGGCCAACTGTCCAGATTTCATCACAAAAGACCAACGGCCTCCAAATTTGCCGAATACATATCCAGTGGACTATCACGTGTGGTGTGCAATGTTGGAGGCTCACTGCAAGCTAAAAAAGCCAAAAACCATCGCCGAACTCAAGGAATCGCTTCAAGTTATCTGGAGCAACCTACCACAAGGACCGATGGACAAGACTGTGAAAGACTTCTCAAATTAAGCGACTGAAGGCTTATGTTGGAGCTTGGACCTCTCGGTGGACACTTCGAACATTCACAGTAACAATGGAATTTTGGCATCTGATCATTAGTTGACTGTGTTGTTTGACTTGTTCCAACGATGTTATTGAACTGGTGTTGTAGCTTGAACATTTTTCACGCTGAAAAATTGGTAGGTGGTCATGTTAAAAATCTATAACTTTTGTCATTTTTCAATGAAATCAAATTTTGCTTGGCATTTAGCATAGAACAATTCACTAAATAAATATGTAAAATTTCAGATTAAAATTATTATTATTATTATGCATGAAAATTATTATTGTGACATTTAGTCTAAGTAGACTTCAAGGACACGTAACATAATTACACTATAAGTCGACGTGTTCAGCAAACAGGAAACAAGAAATTTGAGCTAATGCTCACGAGATGCACGAAAGCCTATAGCAGTTCCGGTTCAGTAGTTTAGCTGAAAACTGGAGCGTTCACGCTAAGTTAATATACAAATACCAAATTCTCTATCTGGATTGCATAACGATAGTTCCGTGATGCCACCTTGTGAATGAACTTGTGTCGCAGCCCGAAATAGAGTTAAAATGTGAACAACACAAAACTGATCTTCTGCATAACACATTTGTGAACATGACTGTTGCACTCCAGATAACGTCAGCTGGGACTAGAACTGAATTGTGACCAGGCTGCAAGTACATCAAAACTAAAGACCTTGGATAACCATTAATGGCAAATGTGCACAAATTACACAAGTTATGAAGTAAACCATAAAAGTCTAGAATAAGATGGCCCATACCATCAGTAGCAAAATCTAGCCCAGAGAGGGACTCTTACTTTCAGGCAATATAAGTCCTATGAAGATATACATGAGACTGCTTAAAGAGGGGTCATCAAACGGAACTACTAAAGTGGGGTGTGTCAATCTCAGCTGTTAAATTGTTGGTGTGGGCGTGTCTGTGTTTCTCTCAGCTCGCCCGTTCCATGTCACATTTCCATTCAAGCGGCCAACTTTACATAATGTTAACAGTGAATGACGATATGTCCACTTCTTCTGCTTCAGCATACACACAAAAAGCAAAAAAAAACTTGACAGTAATTACCTCCACAATGAAAGAGATGTTTCCACGTGTTTGCCTGAATTCTGCTAGATGACTCAAAAACTTATGTACCCATTAGAATAAAATTTTTGGAGAAGCAGAGGGTGACCCAAAAACGAAATAATTATAATTATATTCTGGTGGCAGAAAATCGTAATCCATATCCAAGAACTTTCAAAGGAATAAAAAAACTCATATATGTGGCAGCTTCATTCATGGTGGAGTTATGAGATTTCTGACAGCTTCTAGTTGTACTAAGCACAGGTCAGTACAATGCAAGTTTGGCACTGCTTGTCATCTTGACGTGAGGTATAAGATATCTACGCAGCAGGTCCATTAGATCGGTCCTCGTTTCACGCATGTCAATTATGCGTCGTTGTTTGACGTCCCTGTGACTCCAGTCGACTACTAGATACTTCACTGCATCCAGACGCAGGCAGCCTACAGCACACGAAACTACACGTGACATATCGTGAGAATATCACAAATTATAAACAAAATACAGACAATTAAGTTTATACTGCATGCCAACTTCATAACTTCACACCTGCACTCTGCCGAGTCTGCACAACTAGCTGTTACATAGTATACACACGAGAACAGTTTTGTTGTCAATGTTCCTGATGGGAACAGCTTACCAGTGCCACTGTATCTGAACGTCACACTTCTGTACTTTGGAATGGCTAAAAATATTCACAAACTGCAATGTACTCGATATGGTGCATTGCTGCCTTAAACGAATGTGTGCCACATAAATGACATTAATAACTAGAAGGTGCTCGAGAGAGTGCATATCTCCACCAAGTGAAGTAATTTAAACATTACTACTACTACTGCTACAACAACTACACCTGCAACTACAAAGTTTACACCTACGACCACTACTCCACCTACAACAAGGAAAGGGGAGGGAGAAGGAATGGCTGCTTCACTGCAGGGGAAAGGAAGGGAAAAGTAATAGCTGGCACTGCTGCTTGCGCTGTTGGTGTAATGACGTCGTTGCCATTATGAGTCATCATGTACACATACAGAAGGACGGACAAAACGACCAAACTCTTAATCTCCTCCAATGTTCAGTACGTTCACCTTGGCAGAGATAATAATAATAATAATAATAATATCAAACACGCATCAAATGCAGAGCTTACAACAAACAATAAAACACACACAAAAAGAAAAAAGGATGCAAGACATTTACAAAATATGAATACATTAAAGTAGACATACTTGTCACCAATGCACATCATACAATAGTATATAATTTAATGACTAAAAGCTGTGCAAAACAAAAAATACATAAACAGAAGTATCGGTTTAAACTTTTTAACAATCTTAACAAATGTGTAAGATAAATTTTCAGTTCCAGACACAAACACAATGTATAACAAAATACATGATAAAAACAATTTAATCAATGCAACTATTTCGTAAAAGAACAAATGCAGCTGCTTACCATTCTGAAGAAGCTCTGTTATGCGATTTGGTGTTCCAACGGCAATGTGGACAACTGTTTTGTTTAAAAACTTTGCTTGTTCTGCAACCTGAAAAACAAACAGAGATACAGTAAAACATCGTTATAACGTACTTCTAGGGACGAAAAAAATTAGTACGTTATATCCGAGACAACCAAAAATAGCACAGTTCATGCTTTTATTAGCAATCCAAATATATGTATTCCAAATGCACCTATCAAACGCCAGGTCATTCATTTAGTATACAGTGTAGTCTGTACTCTGAACCTCCTAGGCTCATCTGGGCATTCTCGCTGTTGCTGATGCCCAGCAGATAACGCTGCAAAGTGTCCGAGGCCTCCATAGCCCGTAGACGACCTGGGAGGTCGAGCGAGGTCGAGTCTCCTCCTCCTTATCTGATGGTGCAGTGCTGTCTGACTCAGCAGGCGCCATCTCTGCAGCAATGATGTCGATAACGTCGATCAGTTGCTCACATGTCTCCACTTTCCACCATCTCATGGATGGTGCGGTGGCGTACTCATCAAACGTGATGTGCAGTAACACAAACAGATGGCTACAGTCTAATGCAAGACAGTGTGAGTGATCTGGCCACGCCAGTGAATCTGATAAGAGGCAGTTCATTGGTCATAAACGGATCAGATTACACTACAGGTCATACATGCTGAAATGATGTCTATTGGTATTTAATTTCCCTCCCCTATTGGGCCACTCACTCAAGTCACTGCATCCCTGGAATGCCAACGCGTTGGGAGACTGGGCGTCTGGGCGTGTGACTGTGGTTGTGTTCATGCTCGCCGACTGACAGTGCTGTGCTAGCTGGGTGGTCCATTCTACAGTCCATTGTATGCAGGGCATTTGCTGGCCTGCGGACCATAGGTGACGTCCGTAATAACCGAGGGTACGTGATAGCCGAGTACATTATATCCAGCAGACATCCTATGCAAAAGAATAGAAAGTTGTCGGGACAGTAGAAGTCAGTAGGTTGTAACCGAGTGTAAGTTTTAACCTAGTCCATTATTACGAAGTTTAACTGTATTAAGTTAATGAAAGAACTCATAGTTGTCTCCTTTACACAACAGTACGATAATCCATCTACAAAGAAATATAATAAGTGCAACAAGGAAAAGATGTTCTGCTCACTTTGAAATGTTTTGCAAATAACTTTGCAATCTTGCAGCCACCGACTTTGAAATCGGAAATTTCCCTGCAACAGCAATCAGTTGTTTAACATTAGTTACTTGGACAACAAACTGAGAAATAAAGAGATTAAATGGAGGTGTCTAACAACCATAAACATGAAAAGTTAGTGCCTTCAGCATTCAGTATATTACAATTTTTAAAAAAGCCTCAGAATTATCACTACCCGTCACCTAAAAACAGCAGATACTTTGATTTCTGAAAGTAAATTTAAACATGTGACTACAGCGAACTGTGGAAAAATCAATTGTTATTCTCACAAATAATTAAAACTATCATCTGATGTATACACAAAGAGCTATCAAATGCTGACAAAAGCTATCAGAAATCTAATTTCAACTTCACATCAACTTCACATGCATGTTATTTATTATTTTTGATAATTTAAAAATTTCAACTGCTAGTTGGATACCTGGAAGCATACAGCAGCAGAACTCACTCAGAGCCAGCTGTCCAGATCAGAATAACTACTAGCACAATGCTTAGTATCATCACACACCAGAGCATACCAGGAACGAGAACATTGACTGTAAAAAGTTCTTATTCCAGAAATTTTTATGACTGGAGTACACTAGAAGTTTTTATTGCATACTTTTTGGACTAGTCCGCTCTGCTGTAAGTAGTCTTGGTATGATATTATTACCAGTCCATTATTATTATTTTTACAAATAAACTATAAAATTACAAAAGCATGATAGGTGAACCTGATAAACTGAGCGGCTCTCAAGCCGGCAGAACAGACAACCAAGACAGACGGGCAGCCGGGACTGCTGCCAGTCTTCTCAGCCAACCGCTTCCAGTGTGGAACCAGAGTCTTGAGGTATGAAGTTGCCGTGTGCGTCATGTCATTACAGACTGCAAAGTGCTGCTCTAGTCAAACCAAAATGCACTCACAGAAGTAAAAAAAATTACATCCCAGTTTGCTACAGATAGTTTAAATATCAACAGCTTCAATGATAAGCATGGCTATAAGTTAAACTTTTTGTCATCAAAATCCAAACTGCAAGCAAGCAAGCAAGCTTTAGGCAGTGGCAACAATAGAATATGAATTTTTACTGCATAAAGTGCAGTACAATAAAATAAATTGTCAAAACACAAAACACACACACACACACACATGGCAAAATCCAATAAGTTACAATGAAATAAATCAAGTAATGTAACCAGAAATTTGGGGCAGGGTCCAACACCAGGCTGCCCAGTGCCAAAAGTTAGATTTGGGGACATCTTACGCTAAAATTTGGCCTCAATTCCTTTCAGGTAAGGATTGTCTTTCCCGCAATATTGGTCTTGGTCTGCTGTCTGGTTTCGAACATGTGAAAAATAAAAAAAACACAGCAAAAACATAAAGCCTTCCATTACTGTTTATGGATAGACTAAAAATTTTGAAAATGTATTCATTCATCTTGAGACCAATGAAATTTATAATATAAATATAACATCAAAAACATTCATGTATAAATGGCATTGAATTGATGTATAGTATACATACCATCATCAAGCATCAGTTCATCCATCTCTACTGGTGAGAGCTTGTTACGATGGTGCTCCACAATAGCTGAAATAAGATGACTCGGCATCAAAGGATCAGGCTCTTGAGAAACCAATGACATACTGATGTTCTAAAAACGTAGCAAAAATTATATTAATAAATATTTGGAAATCAGTGTATAACAAATACAATCTAGGACTAACCCAACACACAGAGAGAAAAACAGACATTTTCAAAAATAATAGTGCGGTACCATGTCCACTAGTACTACACAACAGAATAATAAATAACATATTGAAACTATATCACAACATAATCAAAACAAATGCAACACTTTTAATAGCCAAAATATCTACCCGGTACTGCTAGCTCAGAACCTCCAATCATCGAAAAGACCAATAACAGCACCAGTGCCCCAGCCAAAATAACAGAAAATGGCAAATTTTGAAACACAATCTAAATTAGTCACAATTGTCACATACTCTCTCACACACATACGACTACTTTTAAACAACAGCCATTTTACTAGTTGAAATGAATTAGACATTCAGAACACTAATACAGAAGAAACACAATAATGTGGAAATAAATAACACAAAAAATATCCTATACTTATTACATAAAAAATGAAATAATGCAAAATATTGGGTACCTTCTTTTTCTTTTGCTTTTTTGCAACCTGATCTTCACAAGTCGTCATGGCAATGGACTGCTTCTTTCTCTTTTTAGAATCTGTAACTGAATCCTCAGAAACAGCATTGGAAAATCCTTCTTTAGCTGAACCTATCAACACACAAATGACATCTGCATTTTCTTTAGTCATGAAATCTTCACTGTCAGCTCTGCAAAGAAGTCCAATTTCAAAGTCTGCAAAGCTTTTACAGAAATTTGAAAGGGTCACCCTGATCAAAGGTATTACATGTGAAGGGGCAGGAAAAATATGCAATTTTCAATAGATAAATTAATCTCTCAACAGCTCTAATAATAAAGGAATAAACACATCACTGGGGGATTGCTAATATTAAGCCTGGAAGCCTAGTTTCCATTCAACACAATGCATGCAATCAATGCAATAAGATATGCAACAAACACAATATACTCAAAAACAGTATGCAACAGGCGCAGCTAACGCAACTGCCAAAAAGCAAGTGTAGAAGCTGTGTCTATTCTTGTGAGGTGTGTACTGCACAGTGAAATTTGGTAATTAATAATCGATTAATCCGAATAATCCAGTTACTTCAGGCGTTTAATCGATTACTAATCAAGTTGTATTGGTCTATTTTAATCAATTAATCGTTTAATCGACTGAAAACCAGGCTTTACTCTAGCCATGACACAGCGTCATATTCAGTACATTGCTATTGCTTGCTATTGCTATTGAACTCCGCTGCCAACGTCGGCTAGCTTTACTCTGCTAAGAAAGAAACGTATAACGTCTACCTGATTACCTTCTGCAATCCACCACTCATCTCCTAAATTGTCTGCCATAATGACGTACTTCACAGATAAACCGTGATTATACAAATTTATGAACGTGTAGTGATATGAGAAGTTTGTAAACACAGTGACATAGAATATATAACAAAGTACAAAATATAGAATATTAGTATGTTAGTGTTGCACGATGTATAAAAACAAGAAACATGCAGCAGTGACTTAATGTTTACATTCAGCTTAGAACTCGTAAGTATAATGTAATAATGTTGTAATTAAATTTTGGCAAAAAATCTGTTGTTGACCTGGCAATATTTGCATAAATAGTGCATGTAATCTCAGTAATCTGGTTATTTTGTCATTGATTTTATTTTATTTTATTGTTGTTGTTCTGCTTTAATGTCTGTCTGTCTGCATATCTGTGTTTCTGTCTGTCTTTTTCTGTTCGTGTTTATGATGTTTATGGGCCTTGTTGCCTGATACAAATAAATAAATTAATTAAAATCAATTTATAATATGGTAACATCACTGATTGTTGTCTTGTTGACTTCGGGAAAAAATGGCGGTTGTTTCAAACAGTGATGCGGATCTTACGGATGAAAATTCAAGTAAAGTGACAGAAGATGGTGCTGTCAGAATGACGAAACTGCGCAGCGGCCTCGATAAAACTGTTAAAAGCAGTATTAAGGCTTTAAGTTACGCTCTTTTCAAGGAACACTTCAATCCGAACAGTCGAGAAGAGACAAAACTGGTTCGCGAGATACACTCGCAGTTCGAGAGTAAAGCTATTGCGCTCATCGAAGAAGAAATTGTTCTGATGTTACGTGAAGAGAACGTCGAGCAGCTGTTGTTGAAATTGGACGAGCTGTGCAAGCGGTCATCGTCGCAGTCAGGGCAGGTGCTTTGGCGGCCAAAGGGTGTGCCTGCGGATGACGTTGTATCTCAGTTGCTGCCAGTGGTCACGGTTTTGCGACGGAAACTAGGAGCACTGCTTGACGATACTGATGCAGAAACGGACCGAATGAAGCGTGCAGTGCTCGAACGCCGTCGTTTGATCCGTAGTCTGAAGACAGAGATTGCTGAGAATGTAAAATTGCTGTGACGGTGATGCAGAAATTTGTATCATTTTATGGGATTATTGAAGAAACTGAAAGTATTGGTTGATACAGATGCTGAAATTGACTGCTCAGACACCATCATTTAATTCATAGCCTGAAGACAGATTGTCCACAATGCAAAATTGCTATCAGAATACTGAAAATTAAAATATAGTGAAATAAAATTCAGAAAATTAATTTATAGATGCATAGGTGTAATTGATGTAAGATAATTTGCATAATGATGTAATAATGTAGTGACCAATAATGAATGTAATAACAGCACTTTAGAATTCTTGATAACAATTGCACGGAGCAACTATTGTGCACTTTTAATAGACAAAATGTAAAATACCATCAGTTGTTTTTGGGACGGTAATTACCGTATGGTAGTACCTGGTATTTTCTACTACAGGCCGCATTCACAATGCTGACAATTAGGGATTGCAATCTCACGATTATTGGCAAGCATCCCAAAACCCTGATTTCGATATTACAGAAATGCGTTAAAATTGTATGTTTTCAGGTGTTACTTGATACAAATAACAATTCTAACTGTTTACTTAACCCAATACTTTATACATGTTAGAGTCCTACTGCTTGCTGTGTACTGCAATTTGTATTTTGACACAGGCAGTCATTCCCGACAGTTCCAGTATATCTTCTGTAGGGGCCAGGCTACTATATGTCATACATGACAAGTCTAGTGGGGATACCAAAATAATGACTAATTTGTAGCCTAATCCTGAAGAATGCTGTAGTTGCTTTTACGCATTTGTGTTTTTAGTAATATCCCATGTTGTATATAATGGAAAAACCATGCTAAATTCTTATCGCAATAATATTTGATGTTCGACTTATATTACTTTGCTTGTAATTGGACCTTGGGTGAACCTGTTGACAAAAGCGTGATGGCAAAGATAGATCATATTTTTACTGGTCTAAATTCTGTGTTTGGTCCAGTATATTTGTGTCTTTTTATTTTTATGATTTTATTACTTTGTTGATGATGTGTTTTTGTAGTTTGTGTTTTTATCTTAACTTATCTGTAGCATATTTCGCGTACTTTGTGTACAGTTTGAATAATAATAATTTCCTAGTTCTTATCACAATTCTGCATGCGGATTGATGTTTGTTTCATTTGTGCAATGCTGTAGGGAAATTGCTGTTAACGCTGTTGCCATAACCAGCATTTATGAATGCATTGGCAGGGCTAGAAATCTAAAGCTGGGAGGGCAATGGGTGGCAAGGGCCAGGGCGCAGGGGGCAATAAATTTTTTTCAGGGCTCTTGCGGGTCCCTGAAAGTCCTAAAACGCCATGACCGAACAAGTGATTTTCAGAATCCCTGTTGCCTGAGTCTGAGTGGTGAATAGACTTCATCATTATTGTTTTTCTAATAATGTCAGTTTTTGATTAATGCCTGAAGGTGTTAAATTGTCAAATGTAAACTGAACCTGCTTATATATGCTTAAAAAAGTGCTGGTTTGATTTAATTCAGTTCTTTTTATATATCCTTCTTATGGTCCTTGAAAGTCCTTGAATTTGATTTTGACAAATGGGCAAGAAGAATTGTTTTGTTTTTGTTGTGCGTGGGCCAAATGTCAACCTTATTCAGTTGTTGTGTGCATTGAAAAGATGTACCAGGATGCAGGGGCTCAAGAGGTCAGGGGGGCAAGGCCCCCAGAAGCTGAAACAAATTAGCTTTTGGATGTGCAACGGAAGGCACAAATTTGCCTGCTTTTTAATCTTCCCTTCTTCGGAATATGTGCTAACTTCAGTATGATGAAGGCTTTGGAAACGCAAAGAAACTCAGATCTGTGTTGCCTTGCAAAAATGGCATTTAATAAATCACACCTTGGCATGATCAAGTGCCTAGAGGGCACTTTATCACCATCAAATTTTTCCTGGAGGGCAAGGGCATGGGGGGCAGCTGCCCCCCTCTCTGGCACCGCCCATGTATGAATGCTATACTGTAACAATACAAATACCATGGCATGCTTATTATACTAAACTACTGGTAGACCTGAAAGCATTAGACGTTTACCAATGGAGATAAATGTTGGACATTAAATGGCACTGCTACCAAGACATAAAACATGAGTAAATGAGAAGACATACAGTACGTAACATTATAGCACCTTAACTACCATTCTGACACTGCAGTACACTGTACACATTAGCTACAGAAGGTGACCACTTGTCTGGAAAACTGAGAAATGTCAGAATTTTACAGCTGTCCAGGAAATGTCAGGGATTTTAGTCAAAATCAGGCAAATGTCAGGGAATAAATCTTGCGAGGCAAAATTGCCCAAAAAATATGCTAAAAATTGCATCAACAGGCTTTCTAACATCACTCACTTAGCACTCTATGCCAATTACTTTATGCTTTTATTGCTGAATTTTGCTTACTAGCAAAGTACCCACCCTACAGGCGGGTTACTTTGCTAGTGAAATGAACATACGCAAGAGTTTGGGAGGGGTTGTACGCAGTATGTGGTACATAGTCGTAATAATGTGCAGAGGGCGCCACTGATCCAATTGCCAGCGTGAGCTGGTGTACCGGCACACGTCGCAGAGACTATGAAATTCATGGCCGGCCTTGAGGCCTTACGCTGTGACCTTTAAGTGGCTGTCATTCACCAGATTTCACCACGAAGCTGAGCACTATGGTGACGAACTTGACAGGATCAGCGGGGAAAAGACCCGGCAACTCAACCCCCGTCTCCCCAGGCTGCCTGTGGGGGCAGGTGAGGGGCACATACCCAAGGACTCAAACGCCGCGATCCGCGACCGTGCAACAAGGAAGAGGATGGAGGGGGCTGACAGACAGACAAACAGATTTTCCGCCCATTATAGTAAGATTTGTGTTTTAGTGTCTAACATTTATGTCTATGTAATGTTATATTTTAGTTAGTACTAGGATCAGGTTTCCCTAGTTGAATACCAGTTAAAATGGTCAAGTGTGCCGTGAATTGAAAGGGAATTTCATAATGTCAGGAGACTGGTCACCCTGCCACAAATGTTGAAGAAATATACATCTATGGCTGCAATGCAATGCCCATGATCAGCTGTCAGATGCAAAACTACAGAAATTAAACCAACTTGGCATAAATTGCAACTTATGAGTGAGTGAGTGAGTAGGGTTTAACGACCCACCTGACACAGTATAGGTCATTTCGGGGACGGCCTTTTCAGGCAGAATGCACACAAACACAATAAAAATTCCAACTTACAATGCACTGCAGCAAGTAACAATCATGGAATGCTAAATTGTAACAGCAACATTACACTATGCACTGCAAATTAACTCATGATCAACAACCACAAAAACCAAAATAGTCTGACAGGTTTTTAATGCTGGAATCTGTAAAAGGGCATCTTACTGGGTATTTGAGTGGCTAAAAAAACTTCCCAGCAATACCTGCTGTTTATTATTTAAAGTTGATTATCGTTTGTATGATGGTTGAAAGAATGAAATCAGAAGTTGCAGGTTGACCAGTCAGCCAATGACGATGCAAGTTATTCACATATCTGTATGTACACCTCTATCACCAGTATGATAATTCATGGCACTGTCTGAAGGGTGCTGATGCCCAGTAGTTGAGAAATCTGTCACAGACTTGGTGTGCTATAGGGGCTTATGACGTGCAGAAGGAAGACTAGCAACTTCCCTGCAGTCCACCGGAGTGACATGACTATACGTTGTCACCTCTTTTAAACTGGGTGGTGCATGGAAAAAAGGAGCATACAGTATGAATGGCCAAAAACATCACCATGTTGGCAAAATGGTATATAGTTAGGAGTGTCAACTGGGCACAAGAAACGGTCTACTGACCATTGTGGAACATAGGAAAACAAGATTTGCAGCTTAAAACATGTCATCAAATGAAAATGAAGTGTTTCACTTTATTTTCTGCACCACCCTGTAGTATAACAAGTTAGATTAACAGATACCTGTCAAACATGCTGCAGTTGCAGCATTAAACATCACACAGTTCACAAAACCAGAATAACGGACAACATCACCACAAAGTAACCAAAAATTTGTTACCAACTGCAAGTAGGGCTACCAGAGAGGCAACAAGTCAAAAATGGACCACATCCCTGGCACTGGTTTCTACAATTTTACACCGATCTTCCAGATTTATCAGTGTTAACTACAAGATTATCAAACTGTAACTGACTTTGTGCCTTAAAACGAGATGACTGGGTCAAAACCTGGACTTCTGGTAACCCTAGCAACATCTTTAAGTCTGCTTCTGCTTCATGTGACGTCAAGCAGCATGATCCAGTAGTGACTATGGAGCAATAGCTGATTAAGTGCTGCACTTAAAGCATCAAGGCTCCTAAAGCAAATCTACCTCATTTGCAATAATTCGATGTGTAAACTGCACACAAAATGAACCTCTTTGTAGCACAGGTGCCTTCATTTCACTTAACTTCACTCTTACGATTCATCGTATTTGCAGAATGTCACAAAATGGAACAAGATCGTGACTGCAACAGACATTACAACAGTTATCAGTCACACAGTTAAAAGGAAACAAAAACCTGCTTACAATAATTGAAACTAAATCTGACAACATTGCAGTGAAAAGTGTCAGCCATGTAAAATAATCATCTCACTGAGAAGTCTGCTACTGACAATTTTTAGAAATTCTGGTAAACTTGATCAAGCTATACTGTCTGTTACTCAGTGGTGGTTTTAGGCATGGGCTGGGGGCACAGCCCCCACCCAGTTTTAGTCCAGGTCCCCCAAGTTTCGTGGCCACCCATGTTTTTTTTGCAAAGATAACACAAATATCTGATTTCTTTGCATTTACATATTTTAGCAAAGTGGGCAAATTTGCGGCTTCCACTGAACATTTAAAAACCAAAAATGCTTCAGCTACAAAGGGCTTTGCCCCCCCCCTGACCAAAGGCTCTGCCCCTGGACTCTGCGGCCAGACACCTGTTATAGCAGCGCTGTCCAACCTGCGGCCCACGGGCCGCATGTGGCCCGCGAGGGGATTTCATGTGGCCTGCCATCGCCCCACATAAATTGTAGTTTTGGTCCGGTGATTAGTCAGATGAAATCAACTTGCAAAATTCAACAATGTTTGATGGTCTTTTGCGTTTCCACATTTCAGAAAAATGGGTGAATTTGCGGTTTCCATTGAACATTCGGAAGCAAAAAGTGTTTCAGCTTCAGGGGGGCTTTGCCCCCTGGCCCCCCAACCAGGGGCTCTGCCCCTGGACCCCGCTGGAGGCTCCGCCC
>Ga0209367_1000352_pt1 | contig 42836 bp, 29 predicted proteins | sample WorMetLIZISLAND2_FD_187412 | JGI IMG/M metagenome (GOLD analysis project Ga0209367, IMG submission 187412) | Marine gutless worms symbiont microbial communities from Max Planck institute for Marine Microbiology, Germany - Olavius geniculatus... ... | reverse complement strand
GTAATAGATCGTTTAAAGCTATTTAAATTAGAAAAGTCAGTATTGTCAGCTGGCAAGTTATTCCATATTCTTCCTGTACGGTAAGTGAAAAAGTTATGTTGTGCAGGATCGTATGTTGGCAGAGCTGCTGACTACTCTGAAGGACTGGATTGTTCAATATCATGAGCACGACTCGCTGCTGGAGAACAAACTGGAAGAAGAATTGACAGAAGACGAGCGCAAAGCCGCTTGGGAAGAATACGAGCAGGAGAAGAAAGGACTCCGTCTTCCTCAACGTCAGTTTGTGCATATTTCATTACTGATCGATTATTGTTACGCAGTTTATCGAGTGGATGGCACCGATTTTACACTGTGTGAGTTATCACTGTTATGGCACAAATTAGGCATGGCGGTTATATGCAAACATGTGATCGCATATGCAATATTTTGCAAAATTTTTCATGTCGCATATTTTGCTGCATATAATGGCATTTTCAAAGTCTCGTATGCGGATATATGCTGCATGTGCAAAAATTTGCATACGAGCCACATATTTCCGCATATATGCCGCATATTTTGCCCCATATTTTGCATAAAAAAGTGCTGCATATTTTTTTGAAAAACCGCCACTATAAATTTTTCTTTCTATCAAAATTTCTTTTGTATGCTGATGTGTCATTACTAGTGTAAAATACTTACTCAGTGTTGAGCATACAGTTATGTTTATCTCGAGCATATGAATTTTCAAATGACTAATGGTAATCATGATATTTAGTGGTCTGCATTGGTCAGACAGATTAATAAATGTGTTTCTTTTATCAGCTGGACTCAGTGGTTAAGACACTTATGCTTGTCTTTGAACTATGGTCATGTAACCTGGAAGCCACTGAATCCATGTATTAAGTCAGTTTATAGTGTGTAGAGAACTGACATAAGTCTTAAGTAAGGTCTGATAAGTTTTTTATACATTTCATATGATTTGTGCTATGTTGTCTTATCTAGTGTCTGAGATGTTATATGGTTTGTTGCTCCCCCTGTTCTCTAATAGACAGCATTATGAGATTGATGATTGTCGGGAGGATAACATGGAAGATTATCAGAACTACCATCAGTCTTACATATGTACAGTTATAATGGCGAGTTCTTACAATGTTAGGTTTAGGTTGTTTCTGTGTTTTATGTTTCATATTAGGGTTTTCTGTTAAGGTTAAACTTACTGTTCATTATTATGTGTATGTGCAGGGTGGGCCAGAAAACGTGGCACTTTACTATTGTTCATATTTTTGCCAGTTATTGACCGATTTTCAAAATTTCTTTACTGTCACACTCTGCAGACAATTTGCAATAACATGTTTATTACATATATCACCACACCGTAAATGTGTCTCTACACTAGCTTGTGAAATATCACTGACATATGCATTGACAACTATAATAACAAAGACACATTTTAGTAAAATTGAAAAAAAACACTCCAGACCAACACTGCAGTGAATGGTCTGTATACACTAAACTGTGTGGGTCTAACACAGTCTAGTGTCATACGGATTATTTATTGCAATGTTGGTCTCAAGTGTTTTTTTTCATTTACCTAATTTTTTTACTATCGGTAGTTTTTGCATACATTTATATTTTGCAAGATAGTGTAGAGACGCATTTACAGTGTGATGGGATACATAATAATCACATTCTTGCAAATCGTCTACAGAGTGTGCCAGTGCAAGAATTTTGAAAATCGGTCAATAATTGGCAAAGATGTGGACAAAAGTAAAGTGCCATGTTTTTATGGCCAACGGTGTATGTGCATTTTGCCCTGGAAAGGCCGTCCCAGACAGGACCTAAACCATACTCACTCACTTACACTCACTTGCTGTTCATTATGATGTTTCAGTTGCTCACATGGCCTCAGCTGTAGGTTGTAGTATTCAGCATTGGTGTATTTGATACTGTTTCAGTAGTGATTAGGATGGACATGCTGGTTCTTTGCACAACAGTTTTTTTTTCAATTTCACAAACATTTCATTTTTGACAGTCTGATACTGTGGTGCAGTAGGTGATATAGTTCAGGTTTTACTTAGTAGAGTTTTATTATTTAGCATTATTTTATTTGACATCATTTTACATATAAATACTCAGTTTTCTGTCTTTGATTTTTTTTATTTAAGCCATATGATATGGGCCTCAACTTCAGTCTTTCTCATTTTATTGCCTTCTCACCTTCAGCGACACACTTTGTTTTTTTATGACTGTTGTTTCTTTTTTTACTGCAAAATATATTACTTTTTGCTGGTCATCATTTGACACATGCTCTCATTCTTGTGCATATGAGAACCAGTTTTACCTTGGATGATTTGATATTTTTTATGCGTTAGTTTAGTGATAAACTGCCAGTAGAGCTGTCAGTTTACAGTGCTTTGTGTTTGTACTGTATCTGCAGCACTGCCCGAGGTTAATGCTGGTGTGCCTGGCATGCCCTACCCATCACCACTAATGTATAACCATTACTCAATGATGTTCGCTAATCTCGATCCACGTCAAATCGCTGAGCGAATCTTCAGAGACGTGAGAGCCATTTTTATACTGCTACTTGATTAATGTCATTCACATTACAAGCTTCTTGTTAGTCCGTTGTGTATTATGATAAACTGACTGAAAGGATTAGGATTGAGTCATTTATAGTGTAGCATTTTTTTTGCTTTGATGCTTTAAATTGAGTTAATTTGATGATTGGCTGACTGGGTAGGTGATTACTTAGAGACGAGTGCTTTTGTCGTTGTGTAATGTCTCAAGAATTAGCAATAGATCTGTAGTTAAAACTTTGCTTTGTGGTAGATTATGGTAGAAGGTTCATGCCAATACTATTTATGGCTTACATTATTTCAGGGACCTATATTGTGTCAGTGGGATGTAAAACCCTACTCAGTCACTCATTTCAAAGAAATGAGTAGGTGATTGTACTGTAAATCACTGTGTGCATGTTAGTTGATGTAGAGTATTGGTTGTTGTTTAGGTTTTAGTTAGTTCTATGGGTTGTCAATCAGTTTGACTGTAAACAAGTCTTCTTTGCAACTCGGGGATGGGTTGTGGTGACTGAGTGCAGATTCACATAGTGAAATAGCATAGAAAAGTTCTATATGCAGTAGACCGTAGAGAGTCATGCTTCAGAGTGGCATAAGCTATTTCGCCATCTACACTGTGTCCGGAAAAGAAGTACCCCCCTAGACATTATAGAATAGAAATGTCAAACCTGAACAAGCGTAAACAAAATTTTGTACGCATAATCCCCTATAAATTTCTGAAGCGACCACCAAATTTCATTGAAAAAACGTTATTTATTAACGAAGTTATTAATTGTTGATTAACGATAACAAAATACTTTCGTTACCAGTATGGCATTACGGTTACATAAGTAAACTTTTCTGTAGTCTGTACATTCGCATAACTACAACAAACAACGGCTGATTCCCACAAAATTCTGCATCAATAATGCATCTTACATTGGCAGTCAAAATGCCAAATTTTAGTTAAAGCTGCCAACGCAAACAATAGTTATAGTGGCTTTTGTGAGGTCACCCCAAAAGGTAAGGTGTCCACTGTCTGTCCAGTATTAACCAACTGCACAGACATGAGGGCTTAACTGTCAAACTGTACGCGATAAACTTTTTAGCACTACATCCTTTTTTTCTCAACAGTTTAATTAAAACATGAAACACGGTCATCTGTAGAAAATGCGATTTGTTATTATTTATGTTAATCTTTACATTGGTAGCGTCAACAAACCTCACTCCCGATCGAGCAACTGCAGTATGTAACGCCATACTGGTAACGCAATTATTTCATTATCAATATTCAGTAATTAATAACTCTACTAGTAAATATTTTTTTCAATGAAATTTGTGATCGCTTCAGGAATTTATTGGGAATTGAGTGTGCAAAATTTTGTTCAGATTCATTCAGATTTGACTTTTTTATTGTACAATGTCTCGTGGTTACTTTTTTTAAGACACAGTGTAGTGTAGTGTTAAACATGCATTAGATTATTCACAGTTGGGTATAATGTGCTGTGGTTTTTTGCTGTGTTACTAGAATCCCGGTATAACACAAGAGGACTTGACACAGCGAGTGAAGGATGTCCTCAATAGGGCACAGTTGTACAGATTGCAGGTAAGCACATCCTATGCATGTTTTTGTTGCCTGTTAACAATATTCATTCTTATACACATTATTAGATTTTTTGATGATAGCTTTGGCGAACATGGGCCGATTTTAGTAATTCTGTAATATTTTTGCTAGAATAACTTAGAGTCAAGTTGTACTGTTGATTATTTACAGGGTGCAGCCAAAAAAGTAGCCCCCTAAAGTTTTTTGCTGTTTTCTCAGCGACCGCTTGGAATTTTAATTTGGAATTTTACACATTTATTTGCTGAAACCTGTTACATCTAACAGCCAAATAAAATTTGATTCTGTTAAAAAATGACAAAGTTATAGACTTTTTAACATGGCCGCCTACCGATTTTTCGGCATTCAAAAATGTTTATGCTGAAAATGCTATTTAATTTTTCAAAACTGGTTACACGTTACTCCCGATGACGTCACAGTGACGTTTTGACAAACAGCAATTTATATTGTTTATAAATTATCATTAAATTATCCTTTCTTTAAAGCAATCGCCGGCTGCCCACTGGATTCATCTTCCAGCAGGACGACGCGTCAGCACATACGTAGCGTGCAACGCCGCGCAGCGCACAGAACTGGCTGCGGACCAATTGTCCAGATTTCATCACCAAAGACCAGTGGCCTCCAAATTCGCCGGATATGAACCCAATGGACTACCATATGTGGAGTGCAATGTTGGAAGCTTACTGCAAGCTTAAAACAAAGCCGAAGACAATCGCTGAACTCAAGCAAGCGCTTCAGGTTATCTGGGCCCACAGGGACCGATCGACAAATCTGTGAAAGACTTCTCAAAGCAACTAAAGGCTTGTGTTGGAGCTGGCGGTGGACACTTCGAACATTCACAGTGACAATGGAATTCTGGCATTTGATTACTAGTTAACTGTGTTGTTTCAACGATGTTATTAAATTGGCGTTGAAGCCAGAACATTTTTGAATGCTGAAAAATCGGTATTCGGTCATGTTAAAAAGTCTATAACTTTGTCATTTTTTAACAGAATTAAATTTTATTTGGCAGCTAGATGTAGCAGGCTTCAGCAAATAAATGTGTAAAATTTCAAATTAAAATTCCAACCGGTTGCTGAGAAAACAGCGAAAAACTTTAGGGGGCTACTTTTTTGCCGCACCCTGTAGATCATATCATAAGTAAATTTGGCTTTGGGGTCTACATTGGCTTGCATGCTTAAAGGCCCGGTCACACCAGGTGAACGCGTGAAGAATGCATGAGAAGCACACTGAAAAATGGTTAGTGAGCCATTGTTCATCGTCATTCGTTACTTGTTCGTCGAGCATGCTGCACCAATTTTTTGATTCGTGACCATTCGTTTTGTGCGTCGAGCATCGTGCACAATTTTGAACATGCTCAAAATTGTGCGTGGAACTCAACGCATAAATGTACACATCAGAAGGCTGCCAGAAGGACGCTGGACATGCGCAGGGAGCAATGGATCAACGCCCGATACACGCAGTACACGCGGAGCACTCGCTCGGTATTCGTTGTGTGTTCATCGGCTGAGATATAGCGAACACCCATGGAGGCATAGAACTTTCCCCATACTTGTGGTGCAATTGATGGCAAGCATGTCAACTTCAAGTGTTCTTCAAACAGCGGTTCCATATACTAGGCCTTACAACAGTCACAACTACAAAGGTTCTACTCTGTTGTCTTCATGGCACTCATAGATGCTGACTGCAAGCTTATCTGGGCAGACATCGGTGGTATGGGATCAGCATGAAACGCTCAGATTTACAGTGCTTCTGGGCTAAGGAATGCGTTAAAAATGGTAATCTAGGCTTCCCCAATGCTAATTTTTTTCTTAAACTTTCCAAAGACAACTAGGGGTGTGCCCTAATTCTTCTGATTTTAGCATGTACGCAATGCACATGCTGAATATGTGCCCTGTATATGCCCAGTGCGCTAGCAGTACGCTGTACATTCGCTGCGAACTCGCTGCAGCTTCTCCAAAATATGGACAGAAGTTGGGTGCACAATGACGCTTAATTAATTTTATTGTGCGTCTCGCGCGTCCTGCATGCGTGCACCTGGTGTGACCGCGGCTTAAGCAGGGTAATTTATGTTGTGAGCATTTTGTCTATGCTGTAGTAAGGAGTGTTGTTATTTGTGCATTTAGGATCAGCAGCGCCAACGGAATATACAGCTTGAGCAGCAGAGGCTGTGGCGGTACCAACAAGAGCGTATACAGCAAGAGCGGCTCCATCGTGAAGCGATGTTGTTGGCTACCCAGCAGCAGCTTGCTGCCAGCGGTGATAATGCTAGCGAGTTGCTACGTCGTATGGTTGCCGGAACAAACTCGGCTGATCAGCCATCGTCCAGTGACCAGCTGCCAAAGTAGCTGTCGGACTGTGCTAGCACGTCCACATTATTACCAAGTGCTGGTCTTCAGGATATACAGACTTAGTCCATGTAGGCAGTGATTGTTGACCATATGTTGTCCAAGTGTAAAGTGGTTCCCACACCTAGAAAATCTTGGATTTTCCCTTGATTTTTTTTAAACGATATGTTGACGTGATCGTATATAGAGTCCTAGAAATTAAAGCTTATGGTCCTGTAAAGTAGAAGTCATAGATAGTTGACGACTTTGCTTGGGGCTCAAAATAAACAACATGTAGCACTTGCGTACTGAATAGGGTGGTACAAAATTTTCAAATGTGAAAATTTTGTCCTCCACATGGCTGCCCTTGTTACACTTCATGTAAATGATACTGGTGCCATAAACTTTGTGCCATTTTTTTGGACCACCCTGTATAATATAGTTACTTTTACAGTATAGTTCAGAAATAAAGTAATCGCAAATGAGAAAAGTAGTAGTTTTGCTGGGTTACTAAAAGAACAAAATACCCAGCTGTCGCTAGAATAGCCGACCGACTGTTACTTAAGTACCGTTGGCTAAAAATGCTGTAAATGTAAAAATGAATAAAACGACTACTATTTATCCCAATTTTTCCGAATTTCAGGTAATGTGTTGCGGGCCACAAATAATGCCTTCGCGGGCCGCATGCGGCTCGCGGGCCGTGAGTTTGAGACCCCTGGTGTAGATAGTAACTAGTACATATAGTAAATTTCATGTGCTTTTGGCCAACATGTTTACACATAATCATGTCCATGCAGGCTTATTCGTATCAAAAACACTGTGTACAACTTACATAACTGGTCGTTGATGTTTGCATCTAGCAGTGACCAAATTAGCACTAGCTTGTTTGTTTAGCAACCACTTTGGTTCTGATTTGTCTTTATGGTTTAATCTGCACTAAATTTGGTCAGTTTAATCTGTGGAAAATAATCGAATTTGTTGCCACCAGATGTCATATTTTGAGGCTAAAATGCACCAAATTAGATTTTGGCTAGGGCTGTGCCCCAGATCCTGCTGAGGGAGCTTACAGCATTGTTCTAGACCCCTTAGCTGAATTAAAGGGGTCCTACTTTTTAGGGAAGAGGGACAGAAAAAGGAAGGGATGGAAATGGGAGAGGAGGTTAAGGTCAGTTGAGGGGAAGGAAGGTAGTGATGGAAAAGGGACAGGAATGGAAGGGGGGAGGAATGGGAACATAGCATACCAGAACTTATTTTTTCCACTTCAAGCTCAGGTCTTGCATGATACGTCAGTAACTTATTCTGCAAAAGATTGACTTTCTTCTTAGCTATGTTTGGACAGTTCAAACCCCGGTACAATCAGTTGGTGGTTTTTGCATGCAGCAGTGTCGGCTACATGATTTGATATTATGTGTAAGAAAATACTTTACAATTCATATCATTTACGTCGATTGCCTGTGGATGTTTTGTTTCAAACAGAGTCATTACACTATACCTGTATGTACGCGTTACCAATGTTACTTGTTCAAAACTGTACTTGTTGGTTGTTGTGTATTAATGCAGTGTGTTTCTTTAAATTAAAATCTATTGTCTTTACACATAACAATTGCATAGATGTTTGGAGTGCATAGGGTTCATCTTGTTTCACTTAACTGACTTTGTGACATTCTTGAGCTAATAAGTTGTTATCAATATCACCAAAGCATACAAGAAGCCCAGCTGTCGCTTGGGAAGGCCAACTGTACGCCGGTGTCCATAGACCAGCAAATGTGAGTGAGGGGTCAGTTTAGTACCCCTGCTTAGAGGGAAAGGAAGGAATGGTCTGCAAGGGAGGTATTAGATAGGGATAAGGCTGATGCCTGTTGGCCGTAATGCACTATGCAAATTTTGGTGTTTGGGGTGTCTATAGAGGGTCAGCAATCGTATCATTGGATAGGGCAATGATAAATTCCTATAGGCTGTCGATAGTGACTATGCTTCTAACTGAAGCAATTTAGCCACAATTCACAATGCAAGAATTCTCAGTGCAGTCAGTAGCCCCCATTTGGGGTAATAGGGGAATTGTAGACGTCCATTGTGTTCAGTTTTCAGGAAGATGTACCAATTAGCCACAATACATACATAACAGACAAACAGATAGTGTAGCAAATTGCATGGTAGTAATTTATCAGAATTATATAATTTAATATCTAAAACAGCTTTGAGAATATACACCGTGTCCGGTAAAAAACTAATCCCCTAGATATCGTGCAATAAAAATGTGAAATCTGAATAAAGTTTGGTACACTTAATCTTGAATAAATTCCTGAAGCCACTGCCAAATTTCATTGAAAAATATTATTTCTTACTGAAGTTATTAAATGTTGAATATCGATAGCAAAATATCTTTGTTACCAATAGAGCATTACGCAAGTAAGCCCGTCTGTTACTTTACATTTGCGTTCTACACCAACAATGCACCATTTATTGGCAGTCAAACTGCCAAATTTTAGTTTAATCTGCTTAAGCAAACAATAGCTACAGCGGCTTTTGTGAGGTCACAGTGGTCACCTCAAAACACTTTATAGCTCTTCATAGCTCGTTGGCTGTGCCACGGAGCTACTTCCATGACGCTTCCATGGCGCAAACATCTCTTGCTTATTTATTCAAGGATGGCGGAGGACCAACTTATATGTCGTCATTATTTATTTATGGAGGAGGGCGTGTCATGTTATGTGTGTTAGGAGTCAGAAAATTATAAGTTTAATATGGCAAATCAAGGTAACTCGATGTTTAATATAACATAATAGTATTGATTAATTGCTAGCGACTTTTATTTGATAATTTGCGCCGGTGTAAAATTTATTGAATCATCTTGAATGGTCGCAAAGGGGGCGTGGCACTGTGTCATCTTGGAAACAGTACAGCAGTGGCTACGGTTCCGTCAAGACGGAACTCCAGTTTTATTTTACGGAGTTCCGTCAACGCAGGGCGTATGTGCACAGACGCCCTGGCGGACGGCAGCCAACTCTAGCGACCTCAGCACCAAACGACACATCACAGGCTCGCCAGTAGACAAAGTACCAAACGGTCTCGAGCCTTCGTCTCCAACAGATCATCAGTGTTACACACCTAGTTTGGGTGTTTATCTGTCGTTACGAATTTTTGTTCAAATAAGCTAGCCGTAACCCTAACCCTACTGTAATACTACTACTAACTCTAAACACTAACGCTAACCCTAAGCCTATTCCTAACCATAATCATAATATTAATAATAAATCATATTCTTTTACCAAAAACACTATCGTCCTGTTGCAAATTTTTTGGTATGATTTGTATCATTTACATACATTTTATATGCAATCACTAATATCGACGGCGAAAACTTGTTTTAGATGATGAAAGCATGCTGAATAAGCGATAAAATAACAAAATAATAATTTACAGCATAACCGAAGAAAGAAATAAAATAGAAAATTGGCTGAGCAAGGAATCGAACCTGCAACCTACAAAACATGAGGTCGACAGCTTACGCATTAGGCTTTGGCTACAACCAAGAATATCTCATTACAGACTTTATATAAACATTGGCTGAGTCTGCTGCATTGGCGTAAATGCCTTACTTATTTAATTACGTTTCTTTCTTTCTTTTCCAATAATGCACATATCCTCTTGCGAGTAATGTCGTGCATGGCAGAGGTGCATGAAGTGACAGAATTCTAACTTTTTTTCTAGAGTTTTGTTTTGACAGAACTGTAGCCAATTCGGCAGCACAAACTCATATGGATAGGACACATCTTGAGGCATGATTTACTGCTACAGGACATAATTGAATTTACGCATGACTGTTACTTTATTCTTAACCTGGAACTTATCACAGGCTGAACGGTAGTTCAAGCCATGTGTTAATGGCAACTTTTCTTTCCTATGGGAAAGCCAAAAACTCGACCCATCACAGAATCAAAACCCCTGATCTGATTGAGATAAAAATTGGCACGGTTGATTACATTAGCTACATGATCCCTCATGCAAATTTTCATGTAAATCTGCACAAGGGGGGCTTCTCGGCAAATACGTGAAAATTTTCTAGCTGTACATACACCTTTTTTCAGAAACTCACCTACAGGTCAGACCCTTTGGCAGATTTTTGCATGCGATGGCTCAAACGATGCAGTCTTGCGCAAGGATGTGCTTTTTTGGAATTAAAAAATTTGAAATTAATATTTAATGTATTTATTAAAAAAAAATTACGATGGAGCCTATGGGGAAAATTAAACAATTGTTAAAATGGTCATAACTTACGCTGTGTATAAGATAGTCATAATTTTTGGTTCTATGGTATGGTTTTCGGGGATGGCCAATTTAATGGTGTTATTTAATTTTACCCCAGACCCTCCCTGGTTGCCATGGCAATGAAATTTGGGACAAAGTTGGCTATAACTCGGCTTTGTGTAAAAAATATCTGCAAGATTTTTGTGTCTATCTGGGGATTTTCGGGGATGCACCAGCGAATGCTGCCAATCAAATTTTTTGCCCCAACTGACCCTCGTTTCACTGTGATCAAAATTTGGGATAAAATGGGCTATATGCTGGGCCAGCATCTGAGAAACTTTATAGATCGAGGCTCGCAGTTCTTATTCTGGGTGTGACCAGATCATTGGCATTAGCAGACCACAGATGCTGATGGGTTGTGATTGCCGTCACTGGAGTGAGCAATGACATGACTCATGGTGAAGTACACTGGGGTGAGCTAGTGCAGGCATTTTTAAATGAGTAGACAGATTTTGAAGTCCACTCGTTGATGTGTGATCATCATGCGGAGTTGGTGTGATGCTGTTTCATTTCCTCTTTTTGACCACCAGATGCACTGTGGTGTTAACTATTTTTAATCAATTATTGACAGAATTATTTATAGCTCCCGGTTGATGGCACAGGATAAGCAATAGTTTAGTTTTGTTGCTATGGTATTTTTTTTCGAACGCTGCAAACTTTAAAGCTATAGAAAGACTGACAGTGTTGTCCCATCTTACTTAAACATTTAACATTACACAGGAAAATTTCTTGAATATTACTGATCTATATTCATTTATATAAGTATGTTATCGGCTGACAAGCTGTCAAAGTGGTGTTATGATATAGTATGGCAGTGGCGATGCTTCACCTCAGATTCAGCGAGTTTCGCGCTGACATTATGTGCACTGTATAAATTTATTTATTCACTTACTTACTCACTTTGATGGCCACTGTTGCCTTTACTGGAGGTATGAGATGGCAGCATATACGTACCTCTTCTTTTTATTTTTCACTCACTTGTTCTATATACATTGCAAAGTGCTGCATTTCAGCTGGTGGTGAGAGCGCGTGGGTCATTACTGCAGAAGATCGTGTCAAGCACAATTCACAGTTTGAGCAGTTGAAACCTGTCAATGGATTTGTCACAGGTCTGTGTTTATTGAAATAAAATACAAAATGCTTGTACCAGTACTTTGACTTTGACAGTACTTGCAAAACGTTTTTGCACTTGAACAGGAGAGCTTAGTTACATTTCAAGTTTCATACATATGCAGAGACAGAGAGAAAAATGTGTGTGATATTGTATTATGAATTGTGGTGCCATGCATTACCAGTACCAATATTGGAATTTCTGTTTTATGTTGTTTCAGGAGATCAAGTTAAGCATCTGCTAATGAAATCTGGACTACCAATGCCTGTTTTAGGCCATATATGGTATGTATTGTGTCATGCTGTACATTGTATGTCAACGTTTTCAGAGTGGTTATAGAGTAGACTTTAATTATTTGTCAAATTGTCAGCCCAGTAAGCACATTTTGATACAGAATGTACGTGTGCATTGTGGGAATTTGTCGCAAATTTTGCCAGAATGAGTGGTGTTGATTATGAAGTTGTAAGCTAGATATACAAGTGGCAGATAGTTTATTTAGATTTAATTGGTTTTATTATGTGAGCATCACTGATTATTTTGTGGCATTTTTTTCTTGGCCAATGCATCTGAAATCTAGTCTTTTCTGTGTAGTTATGCATTGCTGTGCACTGGATCTGTTGAAGGAATCTAGCCGACATCAACGCAGATGGAAAGATGGATCAGTTCGAATTCTCGATTGCAATTCATCTTGTGCGCAAGAAGTTGCAAGGTGCAGCTCTTCCAAAGGTGTTGCCGGCCAGTCTGAAGGCTGACCCAGTCAAACCTGGATCGAGTACGGCAGTGCAGCAGGCATCACAGCAGCGTCAGACTTCAGCTGCTGTGGCCAGTCAAGCTGCTGCGGATGCTGCTGCTGCTGCTGCTGCCAAAGCAACTCATCCTGCACAGGTCGCCAAAGGCACAGCATCTTCAGCACCTGTTTGCTCTCCTCCACTCAGTAAGATTAGTCACAGTCAGTCAGTCAGTCATTAGGTCTATCAGATTTGCCTGAGTAGCAGTGCTGTTTAGGGGTTAAGTTAGCAAAGTGTGGTAGCCAGTTGTTAATTTTCAGAAAATGTGGTTTATTCATGTGATTGCTACTGTGCGATAGATCTAGCAGAATCGTGGCTGAACTACTAAAGTTGCTGCTGTTAGGGAGATAAATTACAAGTTTTTTTCGGTTTATGTTGTTAAGTTTCTGCTTAGAAAAGGTTTGTATTGTGAAGATGTAGACAGTCACTAAAGTGCATGCTGCTTACAAGATGTGTTTGTCATCAAGCAGCATTTTGCAGTGTCAGAATAATAAGTGGCTTGTTGTGAGTTTATGGCACTAAAGTGTTGTTAATAAGATCTGTGATATGGTTAGCAAGTATAACACTGCTCCATTCAGCTACACTAGGCCAATGCCATCACCTAGTGATGATAGCCCACACTAAATAGGCTGTTGTAATTTGTTGTACTGCTAAGGATAAGAGGCTGTGTAGCCTTATTTGTATCGCATGGATCATTGTGAAATGTCTTATTGAGTTTTCATAGAAGCTTTCGTTGTTTTTAAATTACTGGTTGTAACAATCTTCATAACTCACGTTGTTTCCCTGCTGATTTATTGATCATTACAGTGTGAGTCAGGAACACACAGAATAAGCAGGTAACTGTTACTGATAGGTCGTGAAGGAACATTTAGTTACAGAAATTGAAGGTCTACTGCAGTTGGAATTTGCGTGTTTTTCATTTCATATCTTTTACTGTTTTACTGTCTTTAGCCTCACCGCCACTTGTGCACCCGGTTGCAAGTCTGCCTCAAGCTGCTGCTGTTGCTGGCAAAGCCACCGTTGCCTCTCCAGTCACGTTAGTTTCAGTTCTTTCTCAGACAATTGCTGTTGCTTTGCTATGAAATTTTGCCGTGAATTACCAGATTCAACATATTAGTTTCAATTTTGTCATGTAAGTCAGTTGTCATGCATATTATTAAATTCATATTGCATACCGGCATTTTAGTATCAATGTTGTGACACTATTTTGTGGGTGTCGAAAAGGGATTTGGCTGTAATATTGTGCCACAACACTTGCCAAAGTTTTGCTTTTGGGGAATGCCATAAATGTCAGTCAGAAATTACAAGTAGTAGTTTATTGGATTGGTTTGTGTTAGATATTTATTGTTTATGATTTCTTCTTTATTAGTTTGCCCGGAAGCGATAGCTTGCGGAGCGGACTTAAGTTTTAGCGCAGATGTTTTATTTTTTTCTGAGCACGAGATCTCCAAGATGCGTGGGCCGACCGGCGTCTTCGGTCTTCTACGAACCAAGTTATAAGCGCTAATGTTGACCTACCCTAAGTCGAATATTTCGGAAGATTATATTTCAGCCCCTAGGGGGTGCTGCGCCCCCAAATTTTTACACGCGCTACAGAATGACTAAGTCTTATTAGCGCACCTCTTACCGGGGACTGGGGCCCCCCTTACTATTTTTTTTCAAAGGAGGGTCAAAAATTAGCTTAAAATTTAATAAAGGAGCGCTTATAACTTCGGAGGTAGGGGGCGTAGCCCGACGAAACTTTGGCACTTGACGTGTCTCTAGGTTGGGGTGTTAATGCAAATACAACATTTGGGGGCACCGCCCCCCTTAAAATTTGCGAGGGCAAAAAACGTTCAAAAATCGGTGCGATTTACGACAACTTTCGAGTTTGAGCGCAAATATCTCTGGAACCGATGAAGATAGCGACAAAATCTAAACGGCGTTGACGAGAACAATCTTTTCGGCGTTGAACAAGAAATTTTGTGAAATTCCGTCCACTACGAACGAAGTTATAAGCGCTCATGTTGACTTACCCTAAGTCGACAATGCGCGTTTGGCGTCTGCCAATGCATTTGAGTTTGGGGCACGTGACTTTCGTGCCGAGGAAATTTTACCCCCACCCCTAATTTTCCCAAAGTCGGACTTAGGGCACCGGGCGGACTCACGTTGGGCTTTGCCCCAAATTTCTAGTTGATTTTGCATTTCATGTATTCTGTATACATTTGTCTTCGCACAGTTCTCCAAGTAATGCTGCTGTGAATGGCAATGCACAAGCTGACTGGGCAGTTACTCCGGCTGATCGTGCCAAATACATCCAAATGTTTTCTGCCCTGGACAAAAACAAGAAGGGTTACCTGACAGGTAGTAGAATTTTGTTTGGTAGGGATTTTTTTATGCAGCATGTCTTAGTTTTATTTCATTTTATTTATTATGTAGTTAAGCAATCACACCAAAACATATTGAAGTGCATAGAAAAAACATTGAAATAAAAATGAACTAGCTGCAAAAATAGTGAGATGATGCTTTACTAGTATTTTGCAGTACGGTAACATAAATTTAAAGCTGCTTGTAACTTCATGTCGAGTGTACTTTTGTTAAGTTTTTGTTTTATTTATTTTAGCATTGTTTTTGAGTGCTGTCATGTCATGTTTTATGCAGGAGTAGAAGCTCGTGATGTGCTTTCTAAGACTTCGCTGCCAGTGAAAACTTTGGCACAGATTTGGTAAGCTTGTTATGTGTGGAGTGTGATGGATTATGATATGTTTGCAACTCTTCATCCTTTCGTGAGATTTTTCTGATTCTGCGTAAGAAGGCCCAGCATTTCTTATGATTAGCCAGAAGTTTGCACATAATGGCTATAAATTGTAGTGATGGCTTATCTTTGATGCGTGCTGTTGTAGCCGACAGGACAGCAGAGTGACGCATGCTGTGCTGGTAGAGCTACTGTACTGCAGTATCTCTCTATTATAATGCTACCTTTATGGGTGTATTACTTTTCTGAGTTTTCTCAAATATGCTTCTGGTTTAGCTTATGTGCAACAGTTTCTTTGGTGCTCTTGTGTTACAACAGAAATGTTTCCTATTTGTTCTGAAATTTTTTGAGTTCTTGTTAAATGGGGATGCTTTGACTTTCGTAGGATGTTTTAGTTTTTATTAGTCGAGCCCTGTTTGTGCCCTGCTTCTGACCTTTGTCGTTCTCTGATGTAGGCAGCTGTTGTTTGTGCTGTCAGACATTAAGGTTGACAGAACGTTGTGCGATGAATGTTTCAGGAATCTGGCAGACATTGACGGCGACGGTCGATTGGTTCCAGACGAGTTCATTGTTGCATTGTATTACGTGGCAATGGCTAAGTCGGGCAAGCCAGTGCCGGGCAGTCTGCCTCCAGACGTGGTTCCGCCGTCATACAGGAAGCATCAGAAGCAGCCAGCAACATCCGAGTCCCCAGCGGAGAAGCCACCAGCCTCACTGCCTCGACCAACGTCCAGACCACCGGCCGGTGTCACCAAAGTGCCCGCGATACAGCCACCGGCGTCAGCTGCAACTAAGCCGCAGCCACAGGCTGCAGTGTCATCTGTCGAGCCATCGTCTGCACCCACGGGTAATGTCGACCCGTTTGGCATGAAGCCAGCTGTGTTTGATGCGACGGCTGAACCTGTTGTGCATGTGGAGAAAGAAGCTGCGACTGTACATCAGCCTGATGTAGTACCGGTGTCACCACCAACTGCAGATGTACCTCTCACTGAGACAGCAATTGAACCATCACCTGCTGCACCGAATGACGGTACGTTTGTTGTTAGCTGCCTTTTTCATTTTAGTTAAACTTGACATTGAAATCGTACACAAAGTACTCACCAGAAATAAAATGGAAAAATAGATAAAAACAAGCAGACAAAAACGGAGAATCATACAAATCAGGCAGTGCATAAAAAGTAATATTTAATGCATTAGCTCTGCTAGATTTCAGCAATTATTGGAGTGTGAAGTGTTCATAAGTTGTGTTTGTAAAAAAATATTGCATGTTTTTTTGTGAACGTGACATGTGAAAAATTGTGCTACTGTATGTGATTTTATATTGTGCAGTATGTTAACATTAAGAGTCACTTATTTGCTGTTGCAGATGTTACTGATGGTGGAAGTTTCGAACCTGATCTGCAGTCAGTACTGTATTTGCTGTATTTGGATTAGTATTGTTTTAAAGTTGTTCGATAAAAAATTAATTAAATATGCGCAGGTTAGATTCCAGAGCTAAATAATATTTTGTAGGGCAAGGGCAGCCATATGGTTTTAGAGAAACATTCACATTGCTATAATGAGTTACTGATCATTTGCTGCATTAGTTTTTTTTGTATTTTTGGTCCTGTCAGTTGGTGTAACAGCAGTTTATGCAACAATTACAAGCAGTCAGTGCAGCTTGCTTGATGCTTATGTACAAGTTGTATTGGCTTGAATTTCCCAGCTGTGAAGAATATTATGTGTTGCTTGGATCTATTTGTTATGTTTATTATTAAAGAAGGCACATGGACATGGTTATGATAGCTAAATGCTTGAAAGCTATACTCTCAGCAGGGCCTGGGTTCAGTTGCACGTATGCCTCATTAATTGTTTATGATTATCAACATTTTCATGCTTTGAGTTTTAATTTTTCAGACAGGGAAGAAGTTTTTTTTACAGTGTTCTCTATAATGTTTTACCATCAGCTCCCCATGGTATCTCATTATTGCACTTTGCAAACATGTGCATTTATTTTTATTTATTTATTTAAATATATCATTGATTTTTGTTTAGAGAGGACACAGCACAAGCAGCAAACAAGGAGTCATTGGAACAGACATCGGTGGATGCGGTGGAGAGTCTGCAGCAGCAGTTTGAGAGAGAGAAAGAGGAACAACGACGACTGCTTCAAGAACAGCTGGAAAAGGAAAAAGAGGAGCAGAGACGTTTATTGCAGGAGCAGCTTGAGAAGGAAAAGGAAGAACAAAGGAAATTGCTCCAGGAACAGCTAGAAAAAGAAAAAGAAGAGCAGCGGAGGAAACTCCAGGAACAGAAAGAAGTAATTATTGATTGCATTCTAAAATATTTCACAGTTGTTATTTGTATCACTAGAAAGGTTATTTTTTATTCCTCAAAATTACATTTTGTTAGCAAAATAGCATAAGTTTTTTTCAGTGTGATATGTCTTAAGTCTTTTGTGTAGTTTGTTGTCCAAATAAATGAAAGGTTTGTTATAGTTCTTGCTTTATTTGTTATTGAGTCTCTGGCAGTGGTTTGATATGACCAAACTGTATCCAAAGATATAAATGCTGTTATTTCAAGGATAAGTTATAAAAATGTACGACAATTACATGTGCTGTTTTTTCCAGTAGAGTAAGTGGCATACACTTGCTGGATGTTGCATACATTACTAGTACTAAAAGGCTGTTTTTGGCTTTTAACAGTCGGACTACTTTTCTAATTAATGTTGAAGATTTTGCACTGATTAATGTACCACATGATAAATAAGTGAATGTAAACTGGTGGTTAGTTAACATAATGGTCAACCGAAGGAACGAGAAACCAGCTTGAGGTGTACTAAGTACAGCAGCACTCGATGTTTATGTCGTGTTGTCAGGCGGCAAAGAAGGAGATGGAATTACAGCGTCAGATGGAGTGGGAACAACAGCGCCGCACACAGCTCAATGTGCTCAAGGACAAAGAGTTGGGAGTCGTTGAGAAGCTTGATCGAGAAGTCTCTACTCTCAAGACTGACTTGGATTCACTTGTATGTTTTATCTTCTCTGTTTATTGCCTACATTAACTATATTGAAACCAATTATTTTTCTACTTTTTTGTTAATATTTGTGCTTCGATTGAAGGTGATAATTCTAATTATCACCTGTACAGTTGATGTTGCTAATGTATGCGGGTGTAATAATTTAGTTAATCTTTCATCCAGGATGAGAAGAAGGCTGAGTTGGCTGGGAAGGCTGAGCGTGCCCGTGATGCCGTTGCCAAGCTGACCTCAGCCATAGAGCAGATGAAACAGAGTCGTGATGAGAAGATGGCCGACATTAATCGTCTTCAGCAACACATTGAGGTTTGTCAATGATGTCAGTTGGGGCTTTGATGCTATTCGTTGGGTGAACATCTCTCATCAAAAATAACCTGTGGCAGCAGCGCTTGTGAAAGGTTTTTCTCAGAACAAGCCTAACAAGTGATAACTTGAAAATGTATGCTGGTAAAATAGTAGTAATGGTCAGAGTAGTCACAGTCATAGTACTATTTTGTTTTTTTACAATGAACTGTTTTATTTTTTAGTTTTTGTTTTCACTAGCTTTATTTTTGTTGTCTTTATTTAGCTTGCTTTTATGAACAATGTAATGTTTTATTTATCTCATTTCTCAGAGAAATGTTTGTTGATTTATACTTTTGCTCATTAACTGTTGTTTTTACTCGGATGTTTCTTTGCATGTTGCATTGCATCCATCTTACTTTGGCTTGTAATGCAGAGATGCAAGATTGTTGAATCTTAAATTTGTCATGAAACTATCGATACATGTGACCTGGGAACTGTTCTGAGAGAAAGGTTAGAGGCAATGCTCATCAGAGCTGATGATAGTGCTTAGTTGTGAGATATAAGATAACTGAAAAGTAGCTAGCCAAACAAGCTTTTTATGCGTATCGTAGAATACTCTGCGTGTTGTCGTAGGTATGCGTGAACAATCCTAACAGTGAAATGGTTTTAGAGTTGATCATCAATCTCTCAGTTGCAAGTCTGACGTCCTAACAGTTCTCCAACTGAATTGTAGTTGGAGACGAATTGAAGCTGATAGTCATTGTTTACATCATGTGTTTACATATGTGTAATGCAGGACTGCAGCAAACGTGCATCAGCCACAGAACAGGACAAAGCTCAGCTTGAAATGCAAATACAGACATTCAAGCAGAATCGCGGTCTGTTTTCATTTGCATCAATTTCTTGTGCTATTCATAATTTACTACAAATTTGGGACGTTGGGCAGTTGCTTTGTTTATGAACAGAGAATTTAGAGTATCATGTCATATATAATAGCACTTTATTTCATTCATTTACTAAAGAATTTTTCTAGTGCAGTTATTTTCACAAATGCACGTTGCATTAATTACAAAAATATTAATAAGTTTTTAGCAAGGTCTGTTGCTTTGCAATGTTTTGTAGCAGGTATCGTGTAGTACCTGTACTATTTCATTTCTGCTAGGAATGGTGGGAGGCAGACTCTATTCTGACAGACGCTATTCAGACAAATGCTATTCTGACTAAAATTCTGTCAACAGACGCATTATTACACTTTACATTCACATTCACAAGGGGGCGACAATTTTATGTGTAATGTAGTACGATTTTGTGCTTAATATTAAAGTTATGGTTTTCACTTACAGTTACAGTTAAGATTAGGGTTAGGGTTAAAGTTAGGGATCGGGTTAGGGTTAGCATTTTTCAAAGATTTATGTAACACTAATGCACACCATAAATTATGGTACAATGTAGGTATTAAGTTCGACTGTGGGGCATGTAACTACAAAAATTGCCTACGGCTGCCTGTGATGGTCTACTTAGTCAGCCTGAGGAGCTAGTTGGTCGACTGGCGATCTGTGAAGCTATGGCCGAGGTCGTCAGTCTTGTCTGTCGCTATTCTGATAGCTGCCGTGTCCTGCAGGGACATGACGGCTGTCGGAATAGCGTCTGTTGGAATAGAGTACAGTACCCAGGAATGGTTATGCTAATTATCATATTGATGGTCGTAGCTGCAGACAAAGGATGGTTTGCGACTTGTGGTAATTTTTGCGTATGATGCAAAGCTGTGCTTTTCAGACGATGCGCTGAAGATGGTGATCAACGGATGCAATGCAAAGCGAGCAACAGTTCAGCAGCTGCAGCAGCAGTTAGATGAAGTTGAGAAAGATTTGTCATCTCGACTGCAGACAATTGATTCTAACTGCAGCAGAATGACGGTATGCATACTGCTCAATAATCTTGTCATGTTTCTCAGCTAGAATTATTGTTATTTACGTAGATTTGTTAGTTTTCTTTTATGCATCTCGTTGAATGTATATGTCTCCGCGTAGTCTTATTTTATTATGAGGATAGATAATGTCAGTGTTGTTTCTTTCGCTTTTTGTATGTACTACTGCAACAATTGATTATTCAGTGTTACTTCAGACTAAGCCATTTCCCAGGCAGAACTTTCTCATACTGCATTGGCATTTTCTCGGTTAGATGCCGTCACCGTTCCCATACCAACAGCGTCATTGCCAAAACACTGAAAATGTAGAAGTGGTATGTACTGAGGACTGTTGGTTTTGTAGTTTGCAGGTGAATCAAATTTCACCTTGTTTTGAAAACGTTGTTTGCAACATTTTGTATACAGTAAAGTGCACAACCCAATTGAGTGTTCTATAGGTTACAGATATTATGTCCAACGTTGTTTCTGCTCTGATCACCATGTTGATTAAACTTCAGTCTGTTGCAGTAGCATTGTGGCAAGAGTGAAGCAGGGAGGCAATATACCCTCATAAATTTGGGGATGCCAGAAAATTGTTGGAAAATTTTTTTCTCAGAAAATTTCTGATCCAAAAATGCAAAATTTTGGGGCTGAAAACCTTCATTTTTGGTCACTGTTTGGACAAAATTGGAATTTTTTTGCACTCAGATGTAATCTCCTTTGTTGGAAATTTGCCGCTGTTTGTCGGAAACTTGCAACTTTTTATCCCACGTACTTTTTTGATTCATAATACTGCTCATCTTCTGTGTCATTTATTGCTGCATTTGTCATAAACCATATGGCTTAAATGTGCAAGAAGTTTTGTCGATAAATTTCAGGAGATGAAGGCACGAGCATTTGGTCTTTATGATGAAATGAAAGCTTTACAAGATGCAATAAATCAGAAGAGAAAGAACTGCAACATGCAAAACAGTGTCAATGATGCTGTGGAGGAGAAGTGGAGGTAAACAGCATTTGCAAATAACACGGTGATTTTTCAACTATTTATGATTATTTGCTGATATTTCAAAGTAGCTATTTGTGATTTGCAGTCATCATTCTGTTTGCTGATCGATTTAGAAGGCATTCGCTGTCGTGCTTATTTCTGACTTGCTTTTGTTATTCTCCTTTTTCTGATTGCTTACTTTATGTCAGCTTCTTCATCTGTAGGGTATTTTGACAGCTGGATTGCTTTCATTTCATGATACTAATTTTTGTGTATTTTATGCTCCTCATTTCCAGCAGGCATGATGTTGAAACTACAGAAAAAGGTATAATCTCTGCTTTTTGTCCGTTATTTCATATGCTGTGTTAGTTTGTTATATTTTGTTGTATGTTGTATGTTTTATGTCATTGAGTTTTTAGCATGTTCATTTTTCTACTGTTTTGTTGATTTTCCTTATTTTGTCTGTTTATTTTTTATTTTTTTTTATATGTGTTTTATGTATTTTATATAATGATTTTTATATTCGTTTTCAGTTTATTTGTGTCACTTGTTGTGTATATTTTCAGCTGCATGTTGACATATTATGGGTCTGTGAGTTACGTTTCGTCAGTGAGGTAATGACTGCAGCTGCTATTCGTTGCTTGTCCTCTGTGTTCGTTTGCTATGCACCTGTTTAGTAGTACATTCCATCAGCATCATTATTGTTTCCGAAATGCTTGGCCCAGCTGAGATATACAGCAGCAGCTTTCTAGGAACATTTGTCACTTCTATCTGTCCTTGATGAGTTTTTTTTGGTTTCTTATGTTTAACACCTTAGTTGCTGGTATCATACTTAGATATTTATTTTTGTTTTATCTTTTCTTTATTCTCAGTGTGCAGTTTTTTAATTTCCTATCTGTTTTTTTTTGCTTTCTAATTTGCTGAACTGTAGTGTAAGTAAAACTATTCACATTACAAGTGATTGCCTGGAGTGCATCTTTTCCAAAGCGATGTATAGTGTCTCAAGTTGAACCCATAAAACTCTACTGACTGCTGTTTAACGCTAACCCGCAGCTTTGTGCAGTTGCAGTACATGCTGATTCTGTACTGCGAATGTCGTCAGCAGGAGGTTCGGTGAAGCCGTTGGAAGGCTATCGGCTCTACACTGCAATGTATGAATTCACTGCTCGCAGTGACGATGAGTTGTCACTCAATCCTGGCGATTTGATCTGGGTCAGTGCTTTTTACTCTGCTTGCATTTATTACATAATGCTAGTAAGATATTAGTTTTTAGTTATGCAGTGCTATTGCTGTGCATAATTTTTTATAACTATGGTGTCTGATCTCATTTTTATTTGAGAACTTGTCGTGAATTTAGAACACATTACACATGTCTTGAACAATTTTTAAGCACCACTGCTGAAAGCATTAGTTACAGTATGCTGGCTGTTGCAGCATTATTACCATGGTGTGGTAATCTGTTTGTCTGTCATTTGTACATACACACCTTGTTAAGGGGCGACTGAAAATGCAAGTATGGAAAAATGCAAGTACGAATTTGCAGGGGTGGAAAATGCAAGTTCAAATCTGCAGGAATGGAAAATGTATGTACGGAAAAGGGAAGAGAGGTTTATCTTCAGCACTGAGAGACAATACAAAAACAAATAATTCAGAGATGATGCAGAAACAACTTGCTTGCCACTTTTGCCGTCCAGTGATATCTAAAGTGCTTTAACACCTCTTGAAACATTTTGGCCATGTCATCAGATTCAAACAAATTGCTGACGTGGAGATTCCCTGTCTATATTCAAAGAGGCTGGTTAATGAAAGCAAGTGTTAGGCCAACACAAATTTTTTTATCTACATGGGCTATGATCGATTATATTGTAACTCTACAACTAGTAACTCTGCTAACTAGTAACTACTGATCAATGAACAAGTATGATAATGATGTAAGTGGATGTATTCAGAGAACAAAAATAATGGTGTGGAGAGTTTTTACAACACTTTTAGACAACTGATTTTACACAATTTAGACATGGAACAACTGCAGGTTTTGTTTAGCAGTTTCGATGTTGTTTTTTTTGACAAGCACTGACAGCTTTATTGTAATTTCGACACAAATATTTAAATGCACCACATTTTTCACCCTTTGCAGATTTGTACTTGCATTTTCCATACTTGCATTTTACATCGGTGCAAATTGTTCTGTTTTGTACTTAACGTTTTCCGTACTTGCATTTTCAGCACCCTTGTTAAAGCACAAGGGGCCGTTGCACAAGGGAACACAGAATATGTAGAGAGATTCATCTACCTGGGAAGTGTAATTTCTAGCGATGGAGATGTTGAAGCAGATATCAACTTGACAACGTGTGGCGATCCAGCACACTTAGCCTCAAGATTAAACTGGACCTCTACACCTCCCTCATTGTCTTTACAGCCATATACGCCAGCGAGACTTGGAAGGGTACAGCTAGAATATGTCAGCAGCTGGACGTCTTTCACCAGTGCAACTTATGGAAGATTCTGGGCATTACATGGAAGGGCCACGTGACTAACATGGAGGTGCTAAACCGGACTGGGCAGCGAAGATTACAGGACATTGTAGCGGAGAGACGACTTCGGATGGCAGGCCATATCGTCAGGATGCCACCTGGACGACCAGCCAATCACGCCGTGTCATGGACCCCTCGTGGTAGTGGCAGACGACGAGGTCGTCCAACGAAGACTTGGCGGTCTACAGTTAAAGAGGACCTGGTGGACTGAGGAGTCGATTGGAACAGCGTCCGGACTGTGGCTACAAACAGAAGCAAATGGCGAACTCTTGCTGCCCATTGTCCTGTCAAAGCTGTTGGACAAAGTGAGATGCCATGGCTAGAACACTGATGTCGCCCTCTGATGGCATCGTATTAGATTGGTGAGATTTGAAGGTCAGAACCACTAGTCAGAATTTGCATTGCAAATTGCAGCCAAAACGACATGCAACTTGCAGCAATGTCTCTCTCCCTAGTGTTAAATGGCTTTGGCGCTAGCTTTTGAAAGTTTTTTTTAACATGTTCTGTGGTTCGGTATTGATTTATCTACGGCAATCTTTGAGCCACATAGAATAAGAGTGGACCAAGTGCTCGCAAGTAAATTTTTCAGAATTTGACAAAATAAGTTAAACGATGGCACTTCAGTCATTTGCAGACCGATTGCGTCATTTTATATACCATTGGACAGCTTTCAGCTTCAGCTTTCAAGCGCTGTAATTATGTTTACGCTAAAATAAACAATTTTTGCAGAAATAAACATTTTAGGTCTGGTCTATTGTTACTCTAATCACGACTTTAGACGTCCGACTAGCGAACAGTGAGTCAAGTCAGCTTGGTCCATTATTACGCTGAAAACCCGACGGCTGCAAGGTGAGGCAAGAAGACATGGTCCATTGTTATTCTCATACCACGTGCAAAACGAGTTGAATGGACCAAGTTGACTTGGTCCGCAGTAGTCCACACGACAGCTGCCTTCACGATGCAAATAATAATGGACCATGTGTACTTGGTTGCATATAAAACGCAACAAATTGTCAAATTTTGTTAATTTTTATGGACCAAGTGCAATAGTTTATTGTTAATTTGATGACGTTTGACAAAATACCTTAATTTAAGAACCAATACGCTAAAATAAACATATAAATTGTTAAAATGATTGTCTGCCACATAGTCCACTACGTAGAATATGTAACAGTGATGCGAAAAACCAAAAACAATCTTAAAATGACCAAAATTCAACTCGGTCTACTCTTATTCTAAACGGCTCCTTTGTACTTGCTCTGATGACACTGTTACTAGATAAAGCCGGAGGATACTGGGACTGGATCTGGCTGGACCATTGGACACATGGATGACAACAGGGAAGGATGTTTCCCGGAGAGCTACGTTCAGCTAGCAGATGCAGTCAGTACAGACGAGCAGCAGCCAAGCGTCGATGACAGCCAAATGTCTGCAGTACAAGCTCCGTTAGTAGACATATCTTGCTGGTTGTTTTAGCTGCATTTTGGTCTTGGCTAATTAATATCCTTGCATTATTTCTGTTGCCAGCTAGATAGCACTTCTTAACTGTTGTTATAGTGCTGTTCTGGACAATGTATGGCTTTTGCATTCTGTAGGGTTTTTTACTTGTTTATACAGGGGTGATTTTTTTCATTGTTTCATTTTGCAGTTTTTATTAAATTCTGTGTTGTCAGAAATATGCACATTGAAACATTTTTTTCTATTTTTGCACAATGTCTAATATGCATCCAGTTTTTAAGGCTGTTGGTTTGGATTTGTGAAAATATCCGGCTTTTAAAAGTTTTGTGTCAGAAGTCTTCAAATGTTTTTTTATGTTCGTATTGTTCATTAGCACATGACTTGCTAAGATGGAAAATTTGGTTGTGTGTTCACATGTTTTGCATTGTGTTATGGTTACACCAGTGAGATGTTCAGTGATATAGTGGAGTCAAATGAGCTGACAACTGCTGCTCCACTACAGACAGTGGCGCAATCTGCCGACCAGGTAATATGTCAGAATTTAGTATGATTGTAATTTGGTATTAGTGCAGTTTTGTTGTAGCTGTCTCTTTCTCTGAGCAGGATGATTGGCAAGCAAAGTGAAAGAATTATAAAAAAATTGTGTATAGTAGACTGTTTACGCAGAATTTGTGTTGACTGTGTGATTGTGTGGCTGTTTATTCTCTTCAGATGAACATGAGTTGTTTGGGCTAAGTAATACTGCAGTGATATTGAATGACGTTTATCATCTTTTTCTATGTTTTAAAAATACAGTTTTGCCACTGATTTATCAGGCTGTTACTTCGTTAGCATAACTCTGATACTTCAGTCTTTCTATGAATCTTTTAGTCAGACTATGAGAATCTAATGTGTTTTCAGTTTGGCACATGCTGTTACAGTTACAACTTACAGCTGCAACGTGTGTGAAAATGTTCCGAGGAACGAGCCTGTACATAACATAACTTACATATGTTGGAAAATTGTGCACTATGCATTTCTTGTTGAACTGATACTTTGGTGTTACATGTAGCTGCTTTTGACAAGGTTCATTATTAAGAATATTGTTTTTGTTTCAGGTTGAATCATATTCCAAACCATCTGATGAACGTTCTGTGGAGAACAGGTAGGTTTGCTTTAATTAAGCAGACTGACTGTATACAATTACAGCTGATACATACATATGATACACTCTGAAGCTTCACTGGAATTATGATTGCATTATGTTCAAACTCTATGATCCCTCAGCTCTGCCTTTAGGTACATGTATCTGCTGACCCGACACACTGATCTACTGTCTCTCGCACTGCTTTCAGGCAGATTCTTTTTTTCGCTGCTTGTCATCGGCTAATAAATAAATTTCTACCAACTAAATTATTTTGGTTTTTTCTTTTTTTCATGGCTGTGCAGTGATATCAGCTGAAGTCAGTCACAAGATATTTGCATAATTTTCCAATAGTTCATGCCACTGCTGTGTTTGAAAGTTTTTTTGAGATATTTTTAGAGTGCTAGTCAACGCAGTAGGCTGTAGAACAAGAGTGATGCATTTCTTGGTTGATATTGTGACATGGTTATTAGACCTACTGTTGTTGCTATTTTCATTTTTTGTTTAGCCAGTAGACAGGTTTTATTTTCATTTTGATCTAGTTTTTTGTGCCTCATGCTTGCTGTTATTTTTAGTTATTTTTAGTTATTTTGCATTTGTCGAAAAATGTCTAATTTTTAAATGATTGCCCAACTGACTGATAGTGTTGACTAGGATGCTAAACTTTATTGCACTAATTGAGCATGTGTGTGTGTGCAGGTCGGCAGCTGAGTTTGCTGCAGCTGACCAGCAATCAGTGCCTGCTGCTGCTGACACTACTGTTCAACTAGCTAGCCAGCAGCTCGAGCCTCAACCAGGTTTGTTTAGCTGAAGCTGTGATTTTATTCACTTGATCCATCAGTATCAGATTGTTAGGCGGAGTTACATCTTGCAGTGCTAGCGATTTTGTCTATCGAGACACATTTCTTTGTAGCATGGTATGGCTGTCTGTCTGTCAATCATCGCACAGTTTTGGAAATGATTAGCCTCGGTTGTTGCAGTTTGCATGGACGCCAGGTCACGTTGAACACTGTGTTCAGGTGAACAACATGAGCATGCTTCACTGCAGTGATCGAGGCTAATCATTTCTAAAACTGTCTGTTTGCTTGGTCTACATAAAGGACGTATGTTTTACTTTTTACGTGATGTGTTACAGACATGAACGTGTGTCTGTGCACAGAGCTTTACATTGCTGTGTACACTTACACATCGGATGAACCCGGTGACCTTACCTTCAGTGAAGGTGACGTCATCAGTGTAGTCCGAGCTGATGGCGATTGGTGGACTGGAAGCATTGGACAGCGGTCTGGAATATTCCCGGGAAATTTTGTTAAGAAGCATGAGGAACGTCAAGTTGCTGCAGCGGCTCCTGCTGAAGAGGTTGAACTCTCTTCCGTTTCTGTTGTATTAATGATCATTTTAACGGTGGCAAAGCTTTGACTGTTTTGCTAAACTCTGAGTCACAGTCTCCTGCAGTAAGGCAAGTAAGTAAGTCGGTAAGTAAGTAATTTATATAGCGTGTTAACTGTAACAACCTCAAACGCGCTCTATGTGCTAGTAAAACGTCACTCGCACTCTTTAGTGATGACCTTTTTATTAAAAATTATTCCTGTTTGTTGTTGTGCTTGTAGTTTTTTTGTTCTTTATATAATATTTGCAATACAATGACTGTAATGATGATGACAATGTCTAGCATCTTTATCCTGGTAGCATATGCATTACAGCAGTGTTTATAAAATACCAAAAAATAGTGAATAGTAAGTATAGTGAAATATCTGTAAGTTATACAGTCACTTTGCTAACTGACTGTAATAATGTTCCTACTTTTCCTCTAGTTTATTAGTGGTGTTTTTGCTGTGTGGTCCAACGAGAAGCTGTTTTTTGTAGCAGAAGTACATGCAGAATGTACCAAAGTCAACAGCAGGGTCTAAAAAGCCAGGTTGGAATTTTATATATATATATATATATTTCTAGTCATTTAATTAGAAAAACTATCTGTTAAGTCTGATGTTTGCTTTGATGATAATTTTGACCACTTTGCATGATACAAAATAAACTGTTAGTGGCTGCAATAAAGTTGCATTTTTTATGTAGGAAAGAGCAACATAGTAATGCAAATTGCTGTTTCAATTTATAAATAGTAGGACTGCACGAATTAATGATTAATTATCAATAATCAACAATCGTCTGCTTATCTAGTATCTGAACACTATATAGAAGACTAAATGATAAACACGAACTAATGAAGTGTTGCCATGCGTTTGTCAGTGCCAATAGCTGAAGTAGCATTACAGTTAGAAAATGCAATTGCTTTGAGTTTGGACTGCATCTGGTGTTAAGCTTTTAATCTGAATAAACTATTAACTAATCGTCAACTTATGTATTTTTTTATCTATTGATTTTTCAAACTATCATCAGTCCTGATAACTAAATGTTATTATGTTGCAGAAATTGGCACTGTCATTGCACCTTACGATGCCACAAGTTCCGAGCAGTTATCGCTGCAGCTTGGTCAACTCATCCAGATACGCAAGAAAACCGACACCGGATGGTGGGAAGGAGAACTTCAGGTATGCATTGGAAAGTTGTGGGACATAGGTGCGCGTGTTTACGTTGTCGAGTATCTGTCGGATGCATCACAGTGTTATTTAGCTCTGAGTATTTACAAGTAATGGAGTATTACTTCAGTGTTCATACACAATGGGTTAAGGGTGGAAAACTGCCAGAGCAATCACAGGTGATTTTTTCTTCAGGACATTGTACGTGTACAAAACAGGCAAGCAGTGATTGATAAACTAAATAGTAGCAGTGTACTAATGTGATTGTGCCCAGTTTTGGCAGTTGAATTTTTTTAGAGTAAGTGGAAAATATTGATAAATGGCATCGTTGGTGAACGGTTTCTTCAATTAACGTATTTCATCTCTTACCCATGTGGTGGTCTTGGCATAAAAGCCATATGCCAAAGTTGTTGTCGTTTTGTTAGGTTGTAATGATAGCCAAAAGTGTTCATCGGTTTTTTGGGCAAAATTGCTTCTTGCATTGCAAGCAATTCTACCTACACTATACATTTCTGTGTAGTGTGGTGTGTCTAGTCAGTTGTGTTGCATTCGTGCACTCTGTTTGCACCATTTGACGGATCGGATCTACATGCCATTTAGCATGTTCACTTGTCCGGTCCAATGAGAGACATTGCGTCAGATGAGGGTTCCTGACCTTCAGGGAAAGGGAGATTTTTCAAGTCAAACCCCCATCAAAAACTTGCAATTGCCTAATTGTGATTCACCAGGTGGCAGCGTTGATCAGTGATTCCGGTTATTAGGCAATTACTTTAGTGTTTCTTTCTCGTTATTTCGTTATTAATCACGTCCATCCCAGACTGATATTGAGACGTGTGCTCTGTGTAGGTTCGTGGTCAGAGACGGCGAATAGGTTGGTTCCCAGCAAACTACGTGAAAGTACTGGGTCCTGGAGGTTCACGGCTGTCGGCAGATTTGCAGGCTTCAGAGCCACCCTCACAGCAGGTGCACTGTTTGTGATATGTTTCTGAAAGTTGTCAGCTTTATGCTTTGTTTTATGTAAAACTAGAAAACTACAGGGTGGGCCAAAAAACTGGAGTATTTTTTGAGCATTCATAACTTTGCTATGGTTAGTGATAGGAAGATATGTGATAAGTCAAAAGTTTCAGAATTTTGTTTAGAGAACCTGTATTATTTATAGTGCATTTAAAAATATTTTGTCTAATTTGTAAAAAAAGTCTTCACCTTTTTCCTTTTGTAATCAGACGTGCTAACACTAGAGCCTCTAGGGGTCCTGCAGATGTAGGCCCCTTGCATTGAGCTCGATGTAAAACTCTACTTACTCACTCACTCTTTCTGTTCCATTATTATGTGTACGTACATTGTCCGGAAAGGCCGTCCCTAAAATGCCCCCCTACTGTGTCGTGTGGGATGCTAAACCCTACTCATTCACTCACTCATGCTAGAACTAGACCACTGCAGTACTCTTTTCAGTGCTGTGTCTGTTTGGCATCAGCTGTCCTCCAGCCATGCAGTGGTATCTTATTTGCAGCTTCACTTGGGTTACACAGTACTTATAGTTATGCTAATTGTATGTTAGTTAAAATTTATCTCTGTTTGTTTGTTTGTATGTTTGTTTAGCCTCCGGCGGTCAGTTCTGCAGCATCCGGCCCAGCTGGTCAGTGGTGATCTGATCTTTGATTTCTGATATTTTCTCTTTTTGATGTCATCTCAACACTGTTTCATTGCACTTACTCGGGAACTTTACTGGGGAACATTAGTTCTGCTGTTGTTTATTTTACTTAGACTTAGTTTTTTCAGTTCCGTGCGGAACATTGGTTGATGATTCGTCTCCAGTTGGCACAATCGCTGGCAGCAGTTGTCTTGTTGCTCCTGTCTATGCTCATCACCTCCAGATCTTCTTTAGTGTGTCTTGCCATGTCTTTTTGGGTCTTCCAATGTTCTTTTTGCCATGTTCAGGTCTCCATTCTATGGCCAGGCTAGCTAGCCTCGTTGGTGGAAGTCGCAGGATGTGTCCGATAAAACGTCTTCTCGTTGCTACTATGTCGTGCAATGCCGTTCGTCCAGAGCGTGTCATTACTTTATCGTTCGTGATGTGATCACGCCATGAAATCCCCAGGATCCTCCTAAGGCAACGATGGTGAAACACATCAATCATCTTGGTAGCTTTTGCTGTTGTCTTCCATGTTTCACAGTTGTTGTTGGAACTACGATGGAAGAATATAGCCGTAATTTGATCTCCTTGCTGATTGCTCTGCACTTCCAGATTGGCTGTAGATGTTGGAAAACAGATGAAGCTGCTGCAGATTATGCTATTGAGATTAGTGCTGCCAAGTATTTATTCTCTGCAGGGCTTGATGTTGTTCATTAGGCTGCAGCAAGGTCTTCTCACTTCAGTACTTCCCACGCATTTAGTTTGTACTTCCTCTCTCCCAGTGTAACTTGGAATAACCTCGGAAAGATTGGCTTGTTAGAGCAGAAATTGTAAGCAGTAAGAAACTTAATGCTAATGGTAGTGTTGCTATTCCTCTTGCAGCTGTTGCTGTGAGGTGGATCTTTTCGATAAGTCCTCTGATTGTGTGAATAAAGTTAAGTAATGACAACGATCAAGTGATCAGTTGCCTGGTAGCATTAATCTAAATAACATAATGTGCAGCAATGCTGGGGAACAGCAGAACTGATGTTCCCCAGTAAGTGCAGTGCAGTGGCAATGAATTTAATAGAAACTAAACAGTACTAGTGTGATATAATATGAGATAGAAAGATCAGACTACACACTTTGATGTAGTCAAAAATGCATTTTATTAAAGCAAGAATGTCTTCGGCATTTATGTGCTGTGGGCGTTCCTCTCAGTTCAGAAGACTAACTAATATGAAGCCTGGAAAAAAGTGACCGAGTCGTGACAACCGAGATGGCTGAGACTAGAGTGACCCAAGTAAAGGTTTGTTGCAGTACAGTACATTAGAAGCACATACATTGCAATGAGTCTGCTAGAATAGAATGCTTATATTAGGCTTGCAGTGAGTAAACAATGCTGAATGCTTGTGTGAGTTTCGCTCATGTTGCTTAATGTCTGTAGCTGGGAGCGGCGTGCTTAGTCAACGGGTGGCGCTCTATGACTACCAAGCACAGCAGTCTGACGAGCTAAGCTTTGTCAAGGGCAACGTCATCGCCGTTCTGTCAAAGGACCACCCAGACTGGTGGATGGGCGAACTTGCAGGCAACACTGGCATCTTTCCTGCCAACTTCGTTGGACCACTGCACTGACAGGTCATCGCACATTTCTGCTTTAATGATAAGTCTGCTGAGTCAATTTACATTACTAAACAATTTGACAGTTAGCCTTGAAAAATTTCTAAGATAAGGTAATTAAGTGTATGTTCATCATCTCATGTCAGTGCAGTTGCATTTGTATTTATAATTTTGGATATCGGGTAGTAATCTTTTGCATTTTTGTTGTGTATTTTTTGACAGAGATAATGGTATTTCACACATTGCCAGTTGGCTGCCAAGCTTCATAACATCTAAATTGACTGGCTTCTCTGTTTCTAGGCTACGAGAGACTGTGCGACCATTATTGACGTTTAATCCGTGTCGTGATGTGTTTTGCAGAGATGGCTGTGCTGTCAGGCAGAGTAAGTGCATGATCGGCAATGAACGCGAAATACATACGTGCAGTGTAGCCGTAGTCACAGATTGTGTGTTCATCGTCTCACGTTGTTGTTGTTTTTGTGTTTTAGCTCAACATTTCATCTTTAGCGGTAACTGTAATTGTTCCGTTAGGCCTGGGTCTTTAGCATAATGTTCTCCACTTCAGTGGTTTTGTTTGTAGCTTGTGACAGTTAATGGTCATTTTGCACTTCGTTGTTTGGTGTCAGTGAATCGGTTTATTAACAATGTGATAGCCTATGTTTTCCATGTTTTAAATGTTCACTTTGTATATTGTTATATTGATGTGAATGTCTAGAAATAAGAGGGATGATCAGAATAACATTCCACCCTTTCGTGCTAGCGAAAAAGTAATTTTTTGGTTCCTTCAAAAGTTTGAAATACTGTTATGATGGGTATGCTAAAAGCTTATGAATACCCGCTTTGTATGTTGCATGGAGTTAAAGAGAAAATGAATGAGTGAACGAAAAAGAAAGTCAAAGATTAGTTTCAGAATCCAATAACCACCATATTCCGTTAATGCAGTCCAGGGCCTACCAACAGTTTGCAGTTAAAAACGTTACGTTTTAAGCTTGAAATATAAGACTGGAAAGTGATGGCTAAACTGGTTAACGCTGAGAGGCTTAAGGTGCGTCAATGAGTCATGCATTATCACTACAAGCATGTTTAACCGAATGTCCTATTTGCAGTTCAGTAATTTTCATGTGTGCATAATGTCTGTCTCACTCTCCCGTATGCATGATGTGGTGTATTAATTAGTGACTACATGTGTGGCAAATGCTGTTGCATTTTATAGCTTATGCGTGAACATCGTCCTAGGTATGTGAATTATTATGTTAGTCTGTTGATGTGTTAATCTACTGCGAGTTTCATAGCATAGTATGATGTAATAATTTGTAATATAATTCGCCAAAATACGGGTGTGTACTTGTAATAGATTTTACCTTTTGTGCAGTGGAAAAAAACAGACATGACAGGAACGAGCATCGTATTATTTCAAGTAATGCACAAATACGTTATAATAGCAAACAAATAGTTTGATATGATGAAAGTTGGCGCAGGCTGGCACAGCTCCTTCGTGTAAGTGCAGTAATTAATACACAAATATAACACTTATCTGACATTAGTGCTCACTTTTCACAAAGCATTCTTGTAAGTACTATAATGTCTGTACACATCACAGAATGTTGCACGATTTCTTTCATCACATAAAATAATGCCTCGTTAATGTGTCATCTGGTGGTTTAACATTTTGGCGACAGGAACCGCCTACGTAGATCCCACGAAAAAGTCGTACGTCAACAGTTTCAGAATGTTCCGGCAGTTTAGATGAGTTTGAAGGTTAAGGAAGGACCGAGTTCGCCGGTTCTCTGAGGATCGATGTCCCGCAGCGGGAGCGAAGGGGCAGAGCCCCGTCTGTGTGTCTGGGGCCACAGCCACCAGAAGACAAAGCAGATAAAAGATAACCAATTTAAGTGTAAACTTGACCGTATTTTTATTAATATACAGCAACTTTATTCCCCCTAAACAGTAGTACGTTATTGTATTAAACTAAATCAGACGAGCGCGACGGTCGTCAGCGACCACCTAGCTCCCGCCTCGATCCGATCCCAAAAGAAAAAATTCTTGCCGCCGTCGCCGGATTTTTACGTTTTACGAGGATACTTTTGGGCAGCTCAGGGATCTGAATGGTTATAGTTGGTGGTGTATAGCTTTTTATAGGAAACCCATCTCAAAGAGCCACCTGCGTCACCCGCCGTATGGGATCACACAGTGCTATCTGCCACCCGACACAGGTGAACGAGCCCCGCCTTAACTCCAGCTAGACAGGCCGGTACTCGACTTACCTATTTCTGAAGAATGGAAGGCCGAGTTGATTTTTGTGTTGGTTTATTATAAGTTACATACCTGAATGGTTTACCTGTCAGAGAGTCGCCCATCCAAGAAGTAACTATTTGATAACGAGTAGCGACCCAAATGGGGGAGTTCCCGTTATTTTAAACAATGGCACGCCATATTTTGTTGGTGGAACGTCTTAAGCACCGAAATATGAACAGACGTTTGACCGACGACAACGTACATGTTGTATATAAGGGGTGGCAACGTACACGTAACAGCACTGAAATAACGAACATTGTGACTCGTGCATTTGGCAACAGTGACTGAACCATTGCAAACGAGAATGTCACCGATGTCATGGAAGCCTATAAGGCATTGGCAGATAGTTGAGTTACCTCACCTGATAATAAGTGCATCAGCATTACAAAATTCGCAAAACAGAACATTGCCTACAGTACCCCTAACAATCAGCAATGTTATGTAACACCCTGATACGTTACAAGTGCTGTATTAACATAAACGTAATTAACAGATAATAATACTAATAATAAACGGTAACATTAACACGTTATACCACTACTACTACGACGAAAGAATGTTATATGCTTTGATCTGACCAGCAGTATAACCAATAAATACGTGCATGAGTCTCAGATAAGTAATGAATGGTAATGAACGGAAACGACGAAATTGACGGTCGGTTATTACTAATACAACACAAAATGCACATAGGCCTACAGCCAGCAAAGTCCATGGGATCTGAGCAAATAACGGTGCATAATGGATGTTAATTGCTGACAAATCGCCGTAATTCGGTAACACAATCAGTGGCGTAACTACAGATAGCTGTTGCCTGCGCCGACCACATGCAGGAAAGTTTTGCTGCAGCTTTGACACATTTCATAGCCCCGTGCCTACGTTTTATCACTCATTTTAGGCCTATGCACATGTGGAATGTCGGGTGTGTTGGCTGCCACTGTTACGCCACTGTGCAATGGGCACAATACAATCAGACAAGAAATTTAAGCTAATGCTCACGAGACGCGCAAAAGCCTATAGCAGTTCCGGTTCAGTAGTTTAGCTGAAAATTGGGGTGTTCACGCTAAGTTAATACACAAATACCAAATTATCTATCTGGATCGCATAACGATAGTAGCGTGACGCCACCTTGTGAATGATATAGACTTGTGTCGCAGCCCGAAATCACCAAAAAATTCATAAAACACCCTATTTTGGCGTTCAAGGTCATTCAAGGTCATTGAATTCGGCGCCAATCGAAAGCCAGTGTACGACTTCCTATTAGTGATTAGTAGCAACCTAGGCCCTATCTCGCACCGTTACTAAGATACAACGACTTATTGGCCAAAAATCGACATTTTGCCCACCCCCCTCTCATTTAGCACCCTCGTTCGGGGTGACTCCCTTTAAATTTATGGAAAAGCTTTACGGTTCCTGAAACTGGAATCTTCCAGGCAGCCGACGGTGAAGACTTGGTGATCCTAGCTTGCACCGTTTTTGACTGATCCACCCGTGTGACAGACGGACGGACAGACAGACAGAATTGCGATGGTTAAGACGCGCTGAACACAGTAGCTGCTTTCACGCGTAAAAATGATCAAATCTAGAGAAAAAAGCAAAGATGAAATGTGTCGAATGTCGGCGGCTGTTGTTTGCTGGCTGTCCCGCCAGACTCAGACTTCAGTGCCGTGCGAGTTGGTTCCGGCCATTTGCTCACAGCCTGTAAACAATTTGTCGTCCGTTTCATTCAATTTAAATAAACTTTTGACTTTAACTTAGGTCACTGGTCACGTTCACGATGTAAGTAGCCCCCTACATGTGTAAGAAGTTGTCTTTAATTCACAACTAACGATCGCATAACAGTGCTTTAAAAAAACCCTTTGTCTGACAGTAACGTAGCCAGAAATTTCAATTGGGGGGCCTCGTCTCTCTTCCCTTCCCCTTCCCTTTTTCCTTTCTTCCCTTCCCTTCCTTTTCCCTCCTTTTTTGCCCGTTTCTCCCCTTTCCCCCTTTTTTCTCCCTTCCCTTTCCTTAGATGTAGGACCCCTAAAATCCAGCTAGAGGGTCTGGGGAGCGCTGTGAGCTCCCCAGTGGGGTATGAAGCGGAACTGCAGCCGAAATCGAATTTGGTGCATTTCAGCTTTAAAACATAAGATTTGGTGGCAACAATTGTAATTATTTTTTCGAGAACAAACTGACATAGCTGGCAAATTTAGTGGAGTTTTTAAACGTATGATATGTTTTGTGTGGGTGATTGGGGGGCTGGACCCCCTGCCCCCTCCTTGGCTACGCCAATGTTGTCTGATCGTTCAATGAAATCATCGACAGAATGTCAAAGTCATCTACGAGATTTTCTGACAGCAGCAATAAGTCGGTCTACATTACGCAAGGTTTGAGCAGAAGGCGCGTGTAAAAGCAGTGCAAGCAGTTATAAATTGCAAAAAAAGTCGAACCTTGAAGATATGAAGCCAAGTCCTGATCATTCGATTTCAGTGCTAGCAATCGCGGTGTATTACCCTGCACAAGTTTGAAGCCGGTTCAACAACGAACGAACTTGAATCGCAACATACAATAACAGTGCACTACAACAAATACTAAGATGAATATTCAGTTAGCCTACTGTTACTATAATTCATTTTATTACTACACTGTGTCTCAAAAAAACATCCCCGGCATTTTCGATTGATTAGTTTTTTCACATATACAGCTAATAAGCGCTATAGCCAGCTAGCTAGCTCTCGCACATAAAAAACCAAGTTAACAGTATTTCCACAATAATCTGATAGAATTTTTTAATGAAAATGAAATCCAATAATTTCCTAATGGAGGCCAGTTTTCGATATCATATTAGTGCTAAACAGACTGAATGCTAGCCAAAGTGTATAGAAAATTTTCTATACACTTTGGGTGCTAGCGTACCTGATAGTCGATTTCGGTGAGCGAGGCTCCGGCAGAAACCAACATTGAACATATTTCTCTTCGTCGGTTCCACGCTGCCTTGTGAAGCGCTGTCTGTGCCCTAAATACATCAACAATGCACAACACAGCGATAGGTCAACTTTAGTATTCATATTCACCTTCAAGTGTCCGTTGTCTTCTTCAGTAACAAGCACGTTAAGCTTTCTAATAGCTCGGCTAACACAACAGGTCAGTTAAATTAATTACGTGATAAGCAAGTCAAACTAATTGAAATGTGTTACCAGTTTTGGTATAAATATCGATCACAATTTCGTTTCAAATTTGCTGTTAATAACTGTTTCAAGCAGTGCAAAAAATATCAGAGCAAAAAGTTCTGTATGTTCTGTAAAGTTATTATATACACAGTCTCAAAAAACATCCCCGACATTTTTGACTGTGACTTAAAAACCAATTATCAGATTTTAATAATTTTTGGTCGGAATATTCCACACGCAACTTGCCATCAAAATGACCATTCAGTTTCTCACATCACCCAACGTTTGTTTCTGCACTGCCTGGGGAAAACACAACCAGCAAAATATCACTTTTATCCAATGCAATATGATTGCTTAATTAAAATAACGCGTAAAAACATTTTGTTCACATTTCTGACACTTTGGTTGACATTTCATCCAGTTATCCATTTTTCAACTGACTGTAGTAAAATTGCTTGAAGTGTTGGCCCACTATGCGAACACAGGTAAGTAGACGCTTTCTCCGTTCATTGACAGCAGTATCGATCAAGTTCTGCTCCAGACCTATCCATTTCTAAACTTCATCTGGTAGACACACTGCTGCATGACAGTTAAACTTTGTAATAGACCGGCTGCTGGAGCCCACAGATTAGGTTAGATGAAATTTATCGACGTTTTTTCATTCATTTTAACACGTACCGGGTATCATGCTTGGTCTGCTTTCCCCAAGTAGTGCGAAAGCACACGTTGGGTGAGATGAAAACTAAAACACTTATTTACTAGCCAGTTGTGTCAGAAATATTTCTGCAAAAAATTATTAAAATCTGCTAATTTTTCTTCAGGTTACGATCAACAATGTCGGGAATGTTTTTTTCAGGTTTTCTGTTTTATTTCAACACGTACTTCGCTTGATCTGCTTTCCCTAGGTAGTGCAGAAGCATACATTAGATGAGGTGAAAAACTTAATTGTCATTTGTTGACAAGTTGTGTTGGGAATATTCCTACCAAAAATTATCAAAATCTGATAATTGGTTTTCAAGTTACAGACAAAATGTTGGGATGTTTTTGAGACACAGTGTAGTTCAATATACTTACAGTCCGTTGTCCGTAGCGTGTAATATCGCAGACGGTGCTACGAACACAATACAACCAAGTATTTGTAAGTAATCACACAACTTAACAAAACTTGTAGTTCATAATTATGCCTATGTATCCGTCTAAAACGTTTCAATATGAGGCAACGTCTTTGTTATTCATGATACTGTACGCTATTAATTTCTACAGCGACCGTGCATTATTATGACTGGCCTAATTGATTTAAACTAAATCTGAGACATTTTACGGCCTAGACACTTGACGGAAGGAGCTGCTACAAGACAGTGGTTGGGTGGGCCACGATCAACTAAAACGTCAGTTGACTGACTGACTGTAACTGTATTACTGAATGACATTAACAAACGTGCATCAGAACAGTGCAAAAAAGCCAAAAAACACTGCAATAAAATACGATATAAATACAAAATGGTACACAAAATAATCTAAATTTTTATTCTGTAACAATCTCTGGTTACTCAGTCTATTTCAAGTCGCAGCTAATAGGGGTTGCATTCAAAATGCTCAAGAACTGCAGGCCTAACATCAGAATTTTCTGGTGTAGTCAGCAGACCTTACGCTGAATCCTGCTTTGGCTGCACGATAATCCTAGCGTGTCGGCCCAATGCATAGGCTATTTTACAGATCTTAGATATTTTATAGCTTAGACACTTGGTGTGAGGAGCTGTTACAGTAAAATATGCTGCATAAAATAGAAACATTCGCCGAATTAAATTAGATTAGCCACGCGGTGTTAGTAAATAGCGGCTGACAGTTTAATCCAGTCGGGGCTTTTTTGACGTGCCGTTCTGAGCACATATCTGTGGACTGAAACTTGCACCCGATAGATGTGTTCGCTGGCCCTCTTCAATGTCCAGAATGCGGCCTCGATTTTCGGCCCTTCGCTACTTCTGCAGCTCGAAACAACCGTGAGTTGAGTTCACCACCTTGTTCAAGAAGATATTTGACAATGCGTCTGTGGCCGTGCGCGGCTGCATAGTGAAGTCCTGTTAGACCCCAGCGGTTGGTTGACAGCAGGTCAACTCCACAGTGGTGAACGTGCAGCAGCTAAAACATACAGCACATCCGTGCAGCCAACAACAGTACAGTAGCCTGCGTGACATCTTAGTTGTATCAAATTATACATAGGCATTAGTCCATTAGTGACAGTGGACATCTCGTCAAAGTTTTTGTCACCGGACACCAACGATCTTGTTTCCTCCATGGCCTCCAAAGTCCCAAAGTAGACAAATGACAATTTGAAACTAGATCTACTGACAGTGCCCAATTTTAGTGTCAGAAAAGTTGTTTTCAACGCCAAGAATGCTCTGTGATTGTTTGCGCGAAACCAGATGCGCCATAGAACCCCTAGTCGACTGGGAAAAGGGCAAAGACCCTTTTCTTCAGATCCCACCACGTCGCGGCTATTCGTTATCTTTGTTGGATATACCAAGGTGCGGTAAAAAGTATCCCCGGGCCCTGCTGACAATTACGTGGTTACAAAAAACGACTTTGTTGTATCGTTAAGGACAATGACATGCCCTTTGGCACTGTTACGTGAAAATGAACAGGCAATAAGTAGGCCTACATAAAATTTCTCGTTAAAATTATTTTGTTATACCTCAACGCAACATTGACACCTCATTGTTGCCCGCGCGGGAAACATTAAGCGGCCAGCATTGAAGTCCTCACAGCTTTTTTGCTGAAATAATTTTTGTTTAAATTTTTTGTTCTGGTTATAAAGTATAACAAAACAAATAGTGACTGGCGTCATCGATCATCATTGAAAATTTTTTTGCCTTCGGTTCGTAAAATGTTTTCCTTAACCTTCGGCCTCGAAAAAACATTTTACGAACCTCTAGCAAAAAAATTTCAATGATGACTTCGACGCCAGTCACTATTTGTATAGTGTACTAGGACAGCAATAAAACGCAGCAGTGATGTTAAAATTCTCCGCTATGGAGAATGTGTATGTATGACATTTGTTATTTAATAACAACACCGCTGGAAACGAAAGCCAGCAGAAAAATACGTTAATTTATCACTTCCTGAAAACTTCTTTGCTGTACGATTAATTGTGCTTCACGGTGACGATGTCCTTCACAAACGTTATCAAATTTCACTGTGAAATTATTAACTTGCAACCTGAATTACCTTCTCCAAGTCTCCCGTCTTGCAAGCGGCGTGCAACACTGAAACAACATTGAACTATCACCGTTACCAATTTAACATTGATAATAATAACATTTCTTCACAATCTGTTCGTTTGGCAGCAAACTGACACCCAACCTGTAAAAATTGAAGCAGCAATCCATTTCCCATGGGACGCAGTTCACCTAGAGTAACTTGTGAAAAAAGTCGGTTAAACAGGAAAAAACAGTTACGGTATCAGTGTAGCAAAAAATCACTTGATTCAGCAGGGGGCAACTAGCTCTTCAGCCACGTAACTAGACTGGACGAAAATACACCGGCCCACAAGGCTCTGTAACAAGTTCAGCAGCAGACAACTTCTTGGGAAAAACAACCACCTGCTGAGCTCTGAGACAAGTCTTATCACATGGACATTCGGGGCTGACGCTACGGTCCTCTGCGACTACGTATTAACGACGACAAGGAACAGCACTGATCAGCGATTGTGGGTTTTATTGAATTGGCCTACTTCGGCCATTGTTTCACTGTGTACTAATATAAGCAAAACAACGGTCGAGTTGTCGCTAAGAACCATATTACACTGCAGGAGTCACAGACGCAATATGAGCACCTCAAATGCAGTTTTACTCACGACTCTCAGCAGGCGACAGATCATCATCATCATCATCAAGCGACTCGAACTGTTCCAGACACCACTGATCGTCATTGCTTCTGGAATCTATCCGTCTACACAACACACCCTCCACGATATACCAATCAATTTTTCAATCAGTTAACTAAACTCGCCTAAGATCTTGTTTTAGGCAGATGTAAGCATGGTGAAAACTTCAGCAAATCTGAAACAAAATTGCACGCGACTTGAGTTAAGGTTTAGTTTTATGGCACATGAATTGGCATTATGTGTCGTCACATGACGGCCGGCCATGACGTACCCGCTGCTGTAGTGAAGTTGGTCGTTATCGGTCGTGCCGTTGGTGGCGGCCGTGGCGGCAAGATGAGAAGGCGGTGGTAGCTCGTCGCCGTCACTGGCGTAGATGATGGTCAGTGCGGCGAGGAAGCTGGTCTGTAGGTCAGGGTCGACAATGTACAGGTCCTGGGACGCTATGTCAGTGACGTAGTGCACCGGCTCCAATGCACGGTCGATACGAAAGAACCGCTCCGCAGTCGTCGCTGACAATATCAGCATCATCACAATATTAACAGTCGCTTTGCACATGGGGTCATTTCTGACCCCACGGTCAGTAATGCGACAATATCAGCAGTTCTAAATAATACTGTGCTAAATGGTTCCACGACATTGTAGCCAAATGTGTTCCATGTCGAACAGTGAAAACATAGCGACGATATTCTTAAAGGAGAATTTCTAATGATTTTTTTTCTAAACCTACCCCATGTAAATCCACCGTGTAGCCTGGAAACAGTGGCAGTGAGACCGCAGGAGGTGGTAATTGATACAGTACATGGCTGCAGCTCCAGCAATCGACTCTGCGTGTAGTGCGTGGAAAGATATCACTGCTGATAGGCAATAAATTCACCATCACGCTCACAGGGAAGCAACCTGCTGGGGGCGTGAGTGGGATGCTAACAGTTGACACTAGAAATGTTTCATTGCTGCTCATCATCTGCACGATATATTTCATCGTCATCTGTTGAGTCGTCCAAGAT
>Ga0209367_1000350_pt1 | contig 42876 bp, 23 predicted proteins | sample WorMetLIZISLAND2_FD_187412 | JGI IMG/M metagenome (GOLD analysis project Ga0209367, IMG submission 187412) | Marine gutless worms symbiont microbial communities from Max Planck institute for Marine Microbiology, Germany - Olavius geniculatus... ... | reverse complement strand
CGATTCTGAGATACGGCCACTTATAGCTTAAAACTTTCCATTAAAAAATGCGGTTAAACCACTGCAGATGAAGACATGACTACTACTGACAGCCTATAGAAAGTCGCCAGCGCCCTATCCGATGGTATTATCGTAGTTTCGCCACAATACCGCACGGTTGGCATGCCATAGTGCATTATGACCTTTGAAGGTCATCCAAGGTCAATGATTTTCATGTAATTTGAAAGCCAATATGCGACTTTCTCTTATAATAGCAACCTAGGCTCTATCTCGCACCGTTTAACCACAATACATCCATGACAGACAAACCAACAGACAGACTGACAGACAGACGACAAATTGTGTTATAGACGCGCTATACAGCATAGCTGTAGCGCGTAAAAACCACGACCTATGTTGTTGGTGCGTAAGTGTAGTAGGGCCTAAGTACTGTTTTGCATTAAGTTTTTGCTCGAGTTTTCTTGTACACCTACTGCATGACTTCCAGGTTTTGTACACTGACGTCCAAATTTTTTAGCCTGGAAGTCATGACGTCCTGAAAATTCCGGTCTATTGAAAACCCTGGCTACAAGTGATTCAATTTTGGGGGTGATCCGGCAGGAATCCTGGATTCTGGATCACTTTGAAATTTTCGTTACCATTGCGTTAAAGGGGGCATAAGCGAAACCGCTGGCAAAGCGAAGATGGTGACGCCACCTGGCGAATAGCATTGCCTTGGCGGAGGTACCTGCGAGCTATGATTGCTTTCTAGTTTATTCAAGCAATCGATCGATGAATCAAACACATTTCTATAGCGCCATATGTCACGAACGAATCAAGAGGCGCACAGGGGCCTATGTCATAGATCATTGTTTCGGTTTACGTGTGCTGATAAATTTTAATGTTTATCTTTGTACACTAGCACTGTGCAACCTGTGTATGTGTATGTTTGTAATGATACCCAGCGGTGCAGCAGCAAATCAGCGACGGCGGCGAATGTGGGTATCGCACAATATTCGCGAACGGTTTAGCATTAATCACGGCGGGATGGGCTGGTATTGCCATTGTCTAATTAACGCGGCTTGGCGTCGCGTGACGGATTGTGCCGGGCGATCCAGTAGATGGTTGTAATGAGTTGCAGATCTGTGCGTCCGTTTGTTTCACTTGTCGCTGCAACCGACCGGCTAAACTGCAGCAGCAACAGCAGCTTGCGATCTGCAACGCCAGATAAAGTCAACAATAGTTGATTAATTGTTCGGTTTTGGCGGCTTCTAATTGCGTACTGGCGCGAAGGTCCGAAACCGTCGATTAACTAGATACACTGTTATTTTGGACAGCAAGCATGAAGTCGTAAAAGCTATTGTTATCAACTGAAAGTCTGAAACAATTGTTGATGACCTTAAGTGGCCTGTAAAAGTTACCTTATACAATATACGTTATAACGTATAAGACGTTAATAAAACTACCAACTGGTATAATATTTGTGACTTTAAAATATTTCTTCAAAATGATACAAGATCAAGGTAGACAAACAGAAGACTGATTCTCCTGCCTTCACGACGCAAAATGTCATCTACTGATCGTAAAGTATCGTATACATAATTTGTTTGAGATACTTCAAGCCGTTCAAGAATTATGGAGTCCTAGAAATTATCACAACAATTGATGAATTTTTACATTAATTTTTAGACCCCTACGTACTCGTCGTGATTTTCGGATGCTAATGCTATTGGCTATTGACGTTGTGATCGACATGTGCAATTAACGTCAGACTGAGCACGCGTATGCTATTATTGTAATATTACTATCATCAGAAATATCAAAGCAAGAAATAAACACTCGCTAACTTGCCATTTTGTCATATTTTCGTATTAGCTTTCGTTATTTGTTATTTAGAAGTAACAGTGACTTCATGTGATCGTGAGCGGTAATAAACATTGTCGAGAATGAGTTAATTAATCGGCCAATGCTAATGTGCGCGAGAGTTAATGCGACAACATTATCGTCCCGACGAGATTTTCGGTTTCGTTACTAATCATGGTGATCAAATGTAGGCCGTTCGTCGAAACGCCTATAGTTTCCATGCTATTTCGTCTAAACACGCGCAACGCATGGTTCTTGTGTATGTTTTGACGCAGGCGACGCCAAAAAAGTACGCAACGGACGCAGCTGACAAAAACAACGCAGTCAACGCAAATATACGTAGAAGTGGCGTCTATTCTTGCGTTGGGTTCGTTGCGTTCGTTCCGTCCGTTGCATGCGTTGCGTTGAATGCAGGGGCGTCATTTAGGGAGGGGGACTGGATGAGTCTATGGACCCTCCAAGGATTTTTTCATGTAAATCGTGCCTTTGAAACAGTGTTACTGTTTACAAGAACAATACATTACATAGACTGAGACTGCCCCTAATAATTTACTGAAATGACGCCACTGGTTGGATGGACAAATATATGCTTTATATACGCAAAGATGCTGTTCTGGTTGTAGGACAGAGCCGCGGTGTGGTGCAAATGACGATGCCGACGATGTGTTGGTTTGCTGGATCGATTGGCGTCGTCGGTGACCGGACCACCTACTACCAACAGGCGATTGATACACAAGATAGCACGCCTCCGTCACCTTCGTCTTGAGTGACCGCCACGAGCGCTATAAATAGGCCAGCTCAGCCGTCTCATTCTGTCGTCGTTGTGCGCGGTTTTTAACTGACCAACACCGTACTCAACAATTCAGCCGTGTCAAGGACGACGACGTTTTGTTTAAACAATCGGAGAACAACAAACGTCAGTCGTTATTCCATGTTGGATGCTGGACAGAGAGACCGCAAAGGTACAATGACGGATTCGACGGTCAACATAATACGGTTAATGTACCTAAGCAGTTAATTCAGTTCGATGTCTGCTGTTGTTCTTATTTTATCGCCGCGACGCTGATGTTGTCTTCCAAACTGTGAAACTCCGTTTGTCTGTAGTTGGGATGTGTTGCAATGAGTGAGTACAGTCGCTTGCAGTTGACACTGAGCAAGTTGCATCCATTGAGTTCCACTCCCCCTGTAGACGCTCCTGATACCCATGCAATATTTGTGCTATTTTGCTATTTCACGTCTGTAAGCGGCACAGTAAATTCGACATTGATAATTCGACACTGAGCGTACAACACCAACGAAGATGTGTGTCCACGCCGGGGAGGCACTGTTTGTCAGTCTACTGGCGGTTCTGACGCTCGGCGTCCACTCACACCTACGCTACCAGCTGGATGAGGGTGTTCCGCGTGGTACGCTCGTTGGTAACGTCGTCGACGACGCGCGTCTGCGATCGCGCTACTCCGCCGCCGACCTCAGCGTCATGCGCTTCCGCTTTCTCGTCTCTTCTAAGTCCGGGGACAGTGGCGGTGGCGGTAGTTCGTCGTTGTTCGAGATCGGTGCCAGGAACGGCGTCATCCGCACCGCGGGGTCCATCGACCGTGACGCCAACTCACTGTGCCGGCGACGCCGCCACTGTGAGCTCAGCATTGACGTCATCACGCAGCCCGTCCAGCTGTTCCAGATTATCAAGGTACGTCATCTATCTATCTCATGCATATATTCATTGCTGTTGCTCGTTGGTCGGTAGGTCGTTTGCAGAGCTTAGCCGTGACGCACGGCGTATTGATGGTCTGATCGACGTGTGCAAATATAACGCGCTGCACTGCATAGTCACACGTGTCATGTCGTCATCGTAATATTGCTCCGCAGTCATCGACACTACACTTTGACAGTTACTGACATTTAACATGCTGAGTGAACACATTCTGAATGCTCTCACGATTAGCCGTCCGTCTACAGAAAATGCAAGTTGCCTTATATTTGCATTCGTATTTTTAGTTTCCTACTTTTCGTTATTTTATTCGTCGTTATGTTTCGCTTACGATAAGTGTCGGCAAGATAATGTGTTTTGGCGACGTCCGTGACTGTATATCGTTAGCACGCTGTCTTAGAACGACTTGAACTGAATTTAATATAACTTTAACTGATGATTTAGTTGAGGCCAAAGATAAACTTATTAAGTTTTTTAAGATTAGCGGTTGTAATCAAGGTCGGATATAAGAAAATGAAAGTGATAACTTCGTACCAAAATGCTAGAAACTGCACTGTGATACATTAGAGCACTGTGTTCCAAAAAACGTCCCACTTTGTCATTTTTTATATCTTCGCCAAATGTTAACCGATTTTCATTTTTTACTGGCACATACTGTAAAAATTTAGCAATAATGTAGTTGTTAAATACCCCACCACATTTTAACTGTGTCGCTACACTACCATGTGAAACATAAATTTTCAAAAATCATTAAAGTCACTATAATACATATGCAAAAAATATCATTTGAAATAATTTTTATTATTTTTTTACGAAAATTGAATTATGTTTAGTTTTACATACATTTTAAATGTTTGTAAACAAAAAAGATGATATTATAGTAAATAATGATTTTTAATGCAGTAACGATATATTGGTGATGTACAGTGCTATTTAGCAGTGGAGACAAGGCTCTGATTGAAAACTTGTACCGGTTTTAAAAAATACAGTTTCCAACGGATACTGACAGAATTCGTGAAGATAAACTGCAACAGGGGAAGACTGGGAATGTTACTAACGGAGATTTGGGAAACATGCAGCACCGACCAAAAGCATGAGACCGGCAGACTGAAGCATGCACGTACTGAAGAGAACGTGACAGCAGCTGTGGATGAAATTGTAAGCTTACTAAACCACAAAGGCTGGAAACAAACGTATTGTTCAACACAGCAGATATTTGAAGAAACGGATGTAACAAAGTGTAGCATCATAGAGATCATTTACTGCATTTTTGTCAGAGGTGTATTGTGTTTACCAACATGCTTGCTTGTTAATTATTGCTAGTTTTCTTTGCGTTTATATTTCACAAAGTAGTGTAGCGACACAGAAAACGTGCTGTGGGATGTTCAGTTATCACTTTATTGTTAATTGTCCACAGAATGCATCAGTGAAAGAAATTTTTAAAATTGGTTAAAATTTAGCCAAGATATAGATAATAAAACAGTGGAACGTTTTTTGGGACACTGTATAGAAACCATTTAGCCAGAGGACTGCTCTGCTTTGGGCTATTTGTAGGAATTGTAAAGGTAAACAAAATACTCCACTTCTCCGAAAAATTATTAAGATTCGTTTTTAACTTTTTGAGTGATTTTTGCGGACAGCAAAGCAGACAAACAGTTAACAAATGGACAGTCGGTTAATAGGCAACAGCATAATTTGGCATTTTTGTGATGCTTGGAAAACATCTCAAATGATGTGAGACAGTGTTCCGCCGACGTCGAATTTCAGTTTAATTATATCGGCAACAATGTGAAACGAATTCTATTGGTCAGCACACATTTTTTTCGCATAATGCTATTTCACGTCTCCTAGCGGTACAATAAATGCCATAAATAATAGACTGTGAGCCTAACTGCCGTCGTTCAAGTAATGGTAGGATATTTGCTACTCAAGTCAGATGGGTCAACCGTAGACATCTAGATCAAGTGCATCTAGATGTCTATGGATCTATTGTCTACGAGCGTGTAGTTTGAGTCAATGGCGGTGATATGCAGTGGTAGTTCAGAAGATGATGGTGAAAGTTATAATGATCCTTTGTGATCACTATCATATCGCCATCATCATCAGTGTCAAGGTCGTTTGTTAGTAACTTGACACATGCCACATATTTAAATTTCGTTAAATTTAAAAGTAAATTTGTAAAAAAAATTGTCGTGATGATGACATTATTGAGACTATTGGGAGTTGGTTCTACTATTTCAAGCGAGTCAGATAGACAGCACACGAAAAAGCAAGAAGAAAGAAGTGAGTAATAAATTGCTATAAACCGCGCGACTTCCGGGAGTGGTTGTCGGCCGAGCTAATGTCGATGATACGTGAGATAGAAAGACTTTGAACTGTACTCGCGAGGTCGAAGGTCGTCGAACAGAGTGATCAGTCGTCGGGTGTCGCTTCAGTCGGCGTCACCTGCGGTCACAAAATGACGATCCTTTCACGACGAATCCAAGCTCATAGTACGATGTTGCTAACTCATCGGCATTTGGTCTCTCATGCTGTCTCTATTACAAGCGTTTTTAATCGTCAGAATGCTTCTTTGGAATTATTCACGACTTCCGTATCGAATTGCGACGCGTTCTGCACCATGAAAATGCAAACACTGAGTTTAAATCTGATACATTGGAGCAGCAAACATATAGTCTATTACTTTTTTCTTACATCCACCTGGAACGTTCTTTTAAACCATCTTAAAACCAGCGCACATAAGGCCTATTTGTCTACCTGCAGAGGTCATCTTAAACGCGTTTACTTTTTTATTAGCACACGGTGACCGAGTGCGTTTAAGGTTTCTTTTACAGCTAACGCGCTTCAATGCCGAAATAAAATTAGAGAATTAGTTGCTAGCGATGCTTCACTTCTTCAGCTTGTGGCAATACACGTCATTTCATTGCCGTAGTAAAGTAAGCAAATAAGCAAATATGTATTTTTATAGCGCGTTAACTGTAAAAAAAAACCTTAAATGCACTCGGTCACGGCAGAATAGACGCAATGGTCGCAATGAATAGCGACTCAAGTCGTGGCTCGAATCCGATTTTCAGAGTGCTCAGATTCCGTCTCTTCGACATGCTATGGCAGACAGTCGGGTTTACTGGTGCACGAAATTCGCGGACGAGATCGTATGCACATGTATAAAAGGCAGAGTTAAATAGTTCGGAGTGATGGATGGCTATTGCCGATAAGGACTGTTCTCTTTGAACTCTGCTTCCGTCTGGGCGTCGCGGGTAATGTGGGCATTTTGCTGCAGTCTTTGTTTATTTGTCGACCGACCGTTAACGACACAATTTCCTTCTAGCTGTTCTGATATTTTCAGTTGGTTCTCGGTTTACGCTTGTCTGAAGTCGTTCTTAGCAGCTTGTTCGCATCGTCGCACAAAGCATGCCGCGGGGCTCAAGCTATAGCGACTCTGCCTAAGATAATCGATGTTCTCTAACTACCGGGTTTATATATTTACGAGCGTCATTCATCGCTTTGCTTTTTGCTTATTTCTCGGCGCAGTGTTGCATTACAGTTGTAGTTGTTTTAAGGTAAGGTGGGCGGCTGAACATATGACTGATTATGTTGGAAGCGAGACTTAGCGAATGCGGAACAATATTTGGGAATCGTTTCCCATAATACTAACGATATGCGGAATTACTCATACTATAGTATTAAAGACTTATTGCGCTATTTTTTGCAATGTTGTGCTTGATGTTATGTAGTTATTATGCATACACTGATATGGATTAACTTTTGGTTGTACGTTAAAGTGACATGAGTCACATGACAGTGTATCACGGCTTGTGCAATAGCACCAAGCTGTTGTATAAGCGATGTGCCAAGTCAATGGGAAAGCCAAAATTTCGACCCCCCACAGTCCCACATTTTTCAACCGATTTTAATAAAAACTCAAAACCAAGAAAGATATCCGGGATACGACCCCGCGTGCAAAATTTGGTTGATGTGGGACGACGGGAAGGGGGTCTGCCAAAATGGCGAATATGATATGATACAGCGGCTCAGTGACGTTTATGTGCTGTTAGATAACTGTGGAAATCCTGGACGTGAACGATTGCGCTCCGCAGTTCCGGGACTCGGAGATCCAACTGGCGATCATTGAGGCCGCACAGGTTGGCAGTGCGTACATCCTACCCACTGCAAGCGACGACGACAGTCCTGACAACGGTCAGTCCAACAATTTATATTATACTTGCACTGCAGCTAAGCGTTTATACAAGTTATTGTCGTGATATGTGAAAGCGTAATTATTCCACAATTGAAAGTTTTACTGGACCTAAGTAATTTGTGATAGAGTGCTAGGCACTTTAATTTTAGAAAATTTTGTGTTGAAATCTTTGCTGAACTGGTGGACAAAAACTGCATTTTGGGGCGCGTTTTGTTCTTTTACTCAACTGGATAACGACTTTGGCGTGTCAGTCGTTGTTTTTAGATGGAATTGCTTTTTTGGAGAGCAAGAAATTCCATCTATTTCTACACGTTTTTAGTAGCATGGTCTCTTAAACTGTCTGTCCTCCGTCGCACTCCGGCACCCTGTTTAAATAGTTCGACGGATTTGGATGCTTTTTGGCAGGCCTATTTTGGGAACCAAATGAGACATTGTGTCAGATGGGTTTTGTCGAACCCGCAGCCAAAACATGCACTTGCAAATCGCTGCGTGTTTTCCGTGATTTTATGCTGTCGCCTGGCGAATAGAAACGAGAAGTTGTGTGGAGTGGCGACAGCGATTTTGCCTCTTACCCAAACACATTGGTGTTTGTATGTGTATTGTGTAGGGGTGCAGCGGTACGAGTTGGACTCGCCCGCGCCGTCGGCGGGCAAGTTTTCTCTGGACGTCGGCGAGAAGTTGGACGGCTCGGCAGAGGTGAAGCTGCGACTGAACGAGCGTGTGGATCGCGAGACTCAGGCAGAGTACCGGCTTAGACTGCGAGCTGTCGACGGTGGTACCCCAACTTCACGCACTGGAACACTGGACATCGTGGTCGCCGTGCTTGACTCCAATGACAACCGACCCGCATTCACTGAGGACCAGTACGAACTGACCGTCGTCGAAAAGTCACCGGTAGGCCGTGTGAAGTATGCTGCATCACATCAAATGTAATAGATCTTCAGTGAAACAAGTGACCGACCGCCATTGCGCATTGTAGAATAACACGAGATATAAGAACAAAACGTGAATAACTTTGATAAAAGGACATTTACATTTGCGTGATAAAATCACAACCAGTGAGATAGGACATGGGGTGTGAAATCTCCCATTGTGTCTTCTGCTACTAAAATTGTAATTTTTAGATCATGTGGAGGTAAAAGTGTTTTGTTATTTAAAATTTTTTTATCAAACAGTTGAATAGTTATCAGCAGAGTACATCTAGCGTCAAATTTAGTTCGCAGTTTTGTGTCTTTTTAATATTTCTGTAGTCTGTTATTTCAGTGACACTTGCCGATATTTGGGGTCAAATTATACGTCGAATTTGCTTAAGTTTCTAATTAATCTTATTAGCAATTGCGTACATTGGTCAAGAGGGTCAAAGATCAAGGTCTGATGATCATATAGTGCACTGTAGCAGGACGCTATGGACTTTGCTATGTGCTCACTTTTTTCTCACGATTTTTGTGTCGTATTTTATACACACACATGCATACTAGATAGTGCACGGCTGGCAGGTCTTGAGATTGCCTTCTGTTTAAATTTTATGTAATTAATCTATATTTTGTGTTTTTTAGTTTAGTCTAAATCCCGATACCTATATCAAATGCAATTCTGTTTATTTTTGTGGTTTCCGATCGTGGTAAATAAAGTTTCTGCTTCACATCACATAACCTGTATCACCGAAATGATCTAAGTTATGATGTATTTGCAAGCACATCAGTCTTAGAATTCCAAAAAGTCGGATATTTGCATAAAAGTATAAAGGGTTTATATAAGTGTTTGCACTTTCTTCCTCCTGTGGCTGTTTGGTTCTTTTCAGTCAGTTTCATGTTGAATCAACGTCGTTGAATCACGTTGCATCTCGGTTATACTGTTCGTTGTTTCCGAGCGGTCGACTAGTTGAACTAATGTTGATGGGCTCTGTGGCTATGCAGGTGGGGTCTGTAATCGGGCGAGTGGAAGCGAAGGATGCGGACGCCGGTCCAAACGGGTTGGTTCACTACGGTCTGGCGGCGCAGACTCAGGCGCTGTACGGGCACCTGTTCAGCGTGCGTAACTCGACGGGAGAGATAATCGTACGTTCGACGATTGACCGCGAGATGTCGTCACTCTACCAGCTGATCGTTATTGCCTACGATCACGGCCCGGACACGCTGTCCGCAGAGACGACGGTCGCTGTCCACGTGGAGGACGTCAATGATAATTCACCCACCGTCACCATTCACACACTGGATTCGGCCGCCGCCGTCTCACAGGCAGTGCTGCTACTATGGAAATATTACTAGATTAGTTTGGAAGTATTAACCAACTATTTTAATTGTTCCGCCATTTAAGTAGTATTTGCCGATCTACTCGCATTCGCTGTTCAAAAAAAGTAAATAGTTGATCGACTTTATTATGGTATGTTGTTGATGTTGACACTGATAATGATGTGTCACTACAGCCTGAGTAAAAGTTACTTCTATAGTGAGAAAAATTTATAATTTAAATACTATTATTTTAAATATCGTTGAAATACTTAATGACTTACTGACCATTGAGATACTCTTTTGAATAGTGAAAATTTTTGATTCTACTAGCGCTAGTATTTGAGCGGTTAGATTGTTGGTGTGGACACTGGTGCATGACAGGTGTCGGAAGACGCTGAAGTGGGGTCGTTCGTGGCGTACATGTCTGCTTCAGACGCTGACGCTGGTGCCAACGGTCACGTGGACTGCGCTCTGGGTGGCAGTGATGCAGAGACGTTCTCCCTCGTGCAGAAATACCCTTCAGAGTACCAGATCGTGACCGCGGCGGCGTTGGACCGTGAGAGAACCTCCGAGTATACGCTGCTGGTGAAGTGCTGGGATGGCGGCTCGCCGGTGTCACGAATCACCGAACAGTCGTTCAGACTGATAGTTAGTGATACGAATGACAACGCACCCGCATTCAGCCAGCAGACTTACCGCGGCTCACTCGCCGAAAACAACTTCGTCGGACTCTCCGTTCTCCAGGTCTGCTCATCTTTTAAGGCGCGTACAGAGCGATGTAACTGAACTGAACTGGCATGGTTTAGCTTTTTACGAACTGACCAATAGGCAAACAGGCTAGCTTATTGATCACATAGTCACCGACGCCATTAGACGGTGCTTACTGTGATGCATTACTGCTTGCCCATTGGTCAGTTTGTCGAAGAGTAAATCATGTCATTTCAGTTTACTTAACTTCTTTCTGTACGCGCATTTACTCCTTGATCTCTGCCTGCGGGATTGCAGTATGCTGTAGGCCTCATCCCTGACAGCAGCTGCATTCTAACTTAGGTGACGCTGGGTCACTTCAGAGTGCACAAACTGAAAGGAGCGCCACGCAGAAGTTTTGTGACTTTACATTAAGATTCCGTGCAAACATCGTTCAGCATTAAGCGTATTCTGAATCGTCAAACAAACGTTTCGTTTTTCTCGATGTGATTTTGCCACTTATGCGATTCAGTTTTGCATATTATAGCAACTTTTGTGACACGGAAATTCTTTTATTAACTAAGGCTTGGTTTTCTCCATCCAACACAACGCAGGCGACGGACGCAACGCAAGAATAAACCTCGTTTCCATCCTTGCGTTTTGGTTGTTCCGTCAGCTGCGTTCGTTGTGTGCGTTGCGTCAGATGAAAGTTAATCTTTAGTCATCGTACATGTGTTATTTGTATTTTTTCCTGACTATTTTTAGGACTAACTCTCTCTCTCTCTCTAGTGGACCTAGTAGTAGTTTGTATTACTTAGGCCACTCGAACAAGAAGCTTAGCTATCGCTAGGACAGCCGACCGTACTGGTTGTCAGCGACCTCCAGGTCATTTAAGGTCGATGATTTGCAGGTAATTTGAAAGCCAATATGCGACTTTCTATAAGTGATCAATAGCAACCTAGGCTTTATCTCGCATCGTTTAACCACAATACATCCGTGACGGACAGACAGACAGACAGACGACGAAAACCATGACAACAGCTCAACCGCTACTTAAGTACGGTCGGCTAAAAACCGCCGAATGATTGATTGATTGTTTTGTTGTGGTGTGTGTGCATAGGTGACAGCGAGCGACTGGGATGAAGGTGACAACGGTCGTATCGTCTATTCGATCCCGGGCGACGTCGGTCAACAGTTTCACATAGACCAGCACGGCGTGCTGAGCGTTCACACGGCCGTCGACCGAGAGCTATACGACACATTCCGGTTCCCGGTGTTAGCGGTGGACGGTGGCAGCCCGGCGTTGACAGGCTCAGCCTTGGTGGTCATCAGCGTCGAGGACGTTGACGACGAGCGACCGAAGTTCACTCAGCGAGAGTTCCACTTCGACGTGGTCGAGAACGAGGCAGCGGCCGGGGCGCAGGTCAGTGAGTGCAGCTTTCAAGCGCCCAAAACTATTGGGTGCATGGGCGATCTCCATTTTCTTTTCCCCTCTCTCTCTCTTTCTTTTATCCCTAGGATCTATCCCTTTTCCTATGCTTTTTCTGCTTTTCCTCTTTATTTTTTCATTTTCGGTCTATTTTTCTGCCCTTGAACTAAGGTTTAGGGTGTCACCCCGCAATTTTTTGGAAATTTACACTGCTGTGGGTGAGTTTTAGCGCATTAGGCATTGAGTATCGTATCAAGTTACCAAACCAAATGCAGGTTTACGACAATGATGACGGAATAGTTTTGATCTACTAGAGGTAACCAGACTACTTCTACCGGTCATAGAACAACGAAGAAAATCTATTAACCCATTTGTACGAAATATCTGGAGTGGGTGGCGATCTGCCCGAGTGAGTGGTGGGAGTGGGTTCTCGTATAGTTTTCATGTAAAAAGTTGCTGTGCGCCGCAGGTTGGATTCGTGCTGGCGGAAGACCTCGACGGCGCGCCGTACGACTCGTTCGTCTACGCGTTCCATTCTGGCGACCACATCTCGGAGTCTGCGTTCGCGGTGGACAGTAGGACCGGCGCGGTGACCCTGCGGCACACGCTGGACCGCGAGCGGCGGCGTCAACACGAGTTCGTGGTGGTCGCCTATGATCCCGAGTCTCCGGCATCCAGCGGCACGGCGACGGTGATCGTCGACGTGGTGGATCGGAATGATAACCGGCCCGAGTTCAGCGCCGGCAATGACAGCGTCATCCACGTGTCCAGTCTCACTCCGCCTGGTCACGTGATTGCCGTACTTTCAGCAAACGACGCAGACGACGGACTCAACGCCGAACTGACGTACACGCTCGCAGCTGACGACAGTTCGTTCTCCGACGGCGCTGATGACGTAACGCGACTGTTTCGCGTGGACGCGCGTCGCGCTGCCGTTAGCGTCAATTCGGCTCTACCGACGTCCGGTCTGTTCCGACTGCTAATCGTCGCCACTGACCGCGGCACGCCGTCACTCTCGGCGTCCGCTGTGTTGACAGTCTCCGTCAATAGTTCGCTGCCGTTCCAGCCGTTGTCGTCGGCGGCGTCCACGTCTCCGTACGGTGGAGACGGCAAGGGTGTGGGTCACCACGGCACGTCGCTGTCTTCGACGTCGGCGTTCAACCTGGTCCTCCTGGTCGCTGTAGTCTGCGGCTGTGCCGTCGTCATCTTTGTCCTCGTTGTCGTCATCGCCCTGGTGAGGCACCGGGACCGGCGCAGTCACGCTCGCAAGTACAACTGTCGCATGGAAGCGCTGCGTGTTATCACTTCCGGTGACACTCAGGAAGTCGCGGGCGGAGCGCTGTCAAACATGGCGATCGCCAAGTCGACGTCCGTGGCGCCAACTGCACTACATAACGGTCTGCGGACAACTACCACTTTCCCCGTACACGAGGTGAATAGAACTTTAAACTTTCGTACAGTTGCCATATGAACTAGCGCTTAAAATTCATCAACCCTAAAATTTTTTGCCACTGTTTATTGTTCATGCTGTTGCTGTTAAATTACGGCTTAAGTTTATTATATTCATGGTAATGTCGCATACAGTAGAGTATGCGCTGTTACATAACACTCGTCAGCCATGAATATGAATAGTCTCAATTTAAAAGTAATAATTTCAAAGAATGTGTGTGGCTGTTGAATCATAAGATTTACGTAATTAGAACGTCGCATGAAATATGGGCCTTTACGCTGTTGCACTTTATTGTAATTAATATACGATTATATTAATTCGCAGACTTTGTTAAAATACAGACCTCTTAAAATAAGAATTGATGGCGGTCGTTCTCGGGTCCGCAAACTTGGGTCTATCGGTATTTTAGTATTTTTACAATAACTTTGTCAAACGTGGTCCGTTTGCTACAAAATTGTGTACACATAGTGCATTTTAAGAGGTTTATAATACATGTATTTGTCAGATCGATGATTGGGCAAATTTCATATGCACATTGTTATCACTGACTTATTTTTTCTCCAAAGAACTACTTCACTTCTGTGAGTCCATTCAATTACTTTTCATAATTAATTTATATTTTAGGTGGACTCTGTGCTCTTGCATTCAGTGGTTCGTGGTTCGCCAGTGCAGCTGCAGCAGCTGTCTTCGTGCTATACACGGTGTTTCATAAAAAGGACCCCTTTTACTTTCGTTTATAATTCACTCAAATGATGATCAATTCACATGAAATTTTTACCAGTTGTAGTTGTAAAAATACTAATTTAAAATATTTTAACATAATATGGCAAGTGATTAAATATTTTTTGCTAGTTGTGACGTAACGCTGACGTCATAATGTGTCACGGGTACAAGCTTGCAGTCTTAACTGGTGTTGTCAATTGCTACTCTGTTCTAATGGTAAAAATCTGGATGACACATTTTTGAAGTTTTACAGTTACAGCCACAAAAACATGTTTTTTTGTTTTGGTTTGGATATTTATTCGCCAGGACCCCCAAACTGGGGCATCGCACCGACGGGCTGTGGTGTGTGAACAACTTGCCTAAGGTTGTTACTTGAGAGTGCAGGGTTAGGCACCGAACCCCGACCTCGCGGTCATTGGGTCCGACACGCTAACCACTAGACTACCAAGCGACAAGCCACATGCAAAGCGATTGCATTTGCGTGTCTAGTCTGTGAAGATAGCTGGATTTTTACATGTTTGAGCAAGACAGTGCACTAGCACACCGAGCTTGCAAAATGGTTGCGTTTTTGGATCGCGAGATGCCTAATTTCATGTCTCCATGTTGCTCAGTGCTGACATGATAAACATTTTCATCAGCAAACCAGATTAAGTTCACCATCGAAGCAGGGTAGCAACTGACAGCACTAGTTGAGACAAGTAAGCTTATACTCACAACACATTATGACGTCAGCATTGCGTCACGACTAGCAAAGAATGTTTAACCAGCAGCCATATTTTGTTAAAATATTTTGAATTTTGTATTTCTTCAGCTACAACTAGTAAAAAGTTTGTGTAAATTGATCATTATTTAAGTGAATTATGAAGAGAACAAAAGAGGTTTTTTTTATGAAACCCGTGCATATACAATACTGCCATACATTTTCAGTAGCATGTGTCGATATTTTATCACTTCCGCACTTCAGAAGTCATGTTTTGATTTTAATGAAATTTTTGGCTACCTATCGTTGTAGCAAAGATAGTCTATTGTTAATAAACCATTGGCAGCTGAGGCTTTGTTCCAGAACAATGTAACAGCTTATGTATGTCTATAACACATTTCCAGTCGTTAGAGGTTTTTAAAAGTCAATTGTAAGCACGAACAGAGCGCGAAAACGAGTGAAAAAATAGTCTACTGGATCGGTCTCGGATAATCACTGTGGCGACGGGACGTTTTTTCCGGGCGCAACGTTATTGAGCGACGCGGCGACGTGCAAGAATATCGATGGCAAGCGATATACAATGGCGCAATTTTCTCCGCTGTCAGCGCGTTAAATGACGCCGAAAATCACACTTGCCCGACTAATCGTTTTTCCGCCGCCAGCAGCCGCGACGCACTGCCTCCCGTTGCCATGGTTACTGCGTTGACGACTGCACCGCTTACTGTCTTTCTGGCGTCACCACAAATATGCATATGCATTCCCACAAAGCACTTGCAAACTGGAATTTACGCACAAAAAGTTCGACTAAAGTGAGTTAAACCCGTAAAATGTGAAAAAAAAACTGACGACATGTTAAGACAGGCACATACGAGTCTAACGTAAAAGTATTTACGTCAATTTTTTGGAGTTTAATAGCAAGCAGGATACGTGAACGTAATAAAAATATATCATTAGGAAAAAATAAAGTAGTCAGTATTCAGAATAATGGTATTATAGATGTCGCCAGCGGCTTGAAATCTCGATCGTGCATGTGAGCTATATCTTATTGTCTGTCATATTAGTTTAGTCAGTGGAACTTTATAATTTGCCGCTTGCGAGAACGAATGGTGCGCATGGGCGTGCCGTGTTTGCCGTAGCAGATCGAACGGTCTGATATATAGACCCTGCGTTGCGTAGGAGATAATCAATATCACGCTAGCACACCGCGTGCGAGCAGCACGTTTCAACGACAACCAAAGCAGCACCTTGCAGTAAGAAACTGCATTGTTTCGTTTGCTTAAACTCTACTTACTTCGGTTTGTTGAGTTACGGAGCGTCACCTGCCATATGGGATCGCAGCGTTATCTGCCGTTCTACACAGATGAACGCGCCCCGCCTTGACCCCAGCCAGACAGGCCGGTACTTGATGTACCTACCCCGGAGGAATGTTGATCTAGTTGTCGGCTATATGCCGAGTTGGTTTGCCTGTCTGCAGACAGTCACCCGTCAAAGTAGATAACCGCTTGGTAGCGACTCGACCGTGAGTTGAACCCACGAGTGACCTCTCGATCGTGACCTTACCGTTACGTCATCAAGCTGCACCACGCGTTGCACAACAAGTTGCATGTACAACAAATCGAAAGTCTGCTATTATTAATGTGCAGCCAATCGAAGTATAAATGCATTTTGGGCCTAAACCTGTGTAGACTTAGCCTACGAACGACTTGTCGCAGTCGGCAGCAGCAGGCGTTGGTCGCTGGCAGAACTGTGAAGTACTCTATCGTCACTCGCTCCGTCCGAAAACGTAGTCACTGGCACTGACTTATAGATGCTCAGTGGCGGCTCTAGCCTGGCGCTGGGAGTGCTGTATTGACTTAGCACTCCTGGTTCAGTCTCCATAACTGGCTAACTTGGAATTAGGAAGCTTTATTGCTGATACCGGTAGGCTATTAGCAAAGGTCATTATGCTTAGCGGGGTTCGGGGCTAAAACCGCCAGTGTAGATACTCCCATGGTAAACCTCCGTCTGGGACAAAGTAGACAGCCTTAGCGCTCACATGCATGGCTCCCGGTACCGAAGGCCGTGTCACATCCCACGATACGCAGTCCATCAGCGCTAAGGCATTTCGATCCTCTCACCTTCGACGCTAGATTACCAGAGCGCACTTCCAATTTTAGCTTCAACCTACGACTGCAGCAAAAAAAAATCTTCAATACGTCTTTGGCTGCTGCTTTCACTTGCGACTTGCGACGACGGGTGAGACGAGTGACCGTTGACCAACGACAGGCAAAAACAGAATTAGCAGGCGCGCAGCATCGTCGTTGTCGTCGTGTGCATTGAAGTCGACGGACTCTGTGGGAGTCAGTGCTAAGGACGAAGATTAATATCGGCTGAACGTCACGTGGCGTGTCGGCCGCCATTTGTTTGTTCTAGGCATTCTCATTGTATCTAGTCCGCTCGCTGGGCGACACATTGATGCCTATTCTGACGTAGCGACTTCGGAAGTCCGGATGCTGCGGCAGAGACTGCGGACGCAGGCCAAGAGAGCGGCATAAATAACGAACAATACCGAAGTCCCTGTGGGTCGCTGGTAAACACAGAGAGCGAGGGATATATGCGCGACCTTGGTCATGCGGACTGGTGACAGCTATAAGTCGTTTTTTCTGGTAAACAATCATTTCGCAGCAAACCACACTTTAGCGCTGTGTGGTGTCCGTCGTGGGTCCCGCACAGAATATAGTCAAGGTTTGTCGCCATCATCTAGTCCTAGGCATAACAATATTGTTCACAAACTCGTTCAGCACCGCTAGTCATGATCTACTGTTTATTTGCTGCTCTCTTAATATCTACTCTGCATGACTGTTCACAAGCATTCAACTAGTGTGCTTATATTCTATTGGACCGATCAACTAACTAAAACACTTCTTTTTGTCCTACTTCGTCTCTTTAGTCTGCATTGTTTTAGACATATTATGGATAGGCCTGATGTAAATGAGAAAAATGCAGAAGCATGTAAGCATCTATTGACTATAGATATTCTGTATAGTTGCAAATTTATTACACCAAACGTAGTCTCAATTCAACTCAAGACGAGCAGCCAATGAACGTACTACACTGTGTTCGGAAAAAAGTAACCCCCTAGACATTGTACAATAAAAATGCCAAATCTAAATCAATATGAATAGAGTTTCGTACGCTTATTTTCTAATAAAATTTTGAAGTGATTACCAAATTTCGTTGAAAAATATTATTTACTAGCGGAGTTATTAATTATTGAATATTGATAAAATATTTGCGTTACCAGAATGGCGTTACATACTGCAGTCGCGCGATCGAGAGTGACATTTGTTGACGCAATCAACGTAAAAAATAACGTAAGCAAGAAATATTATTAGATTGTGACTAAGCTAATGTACTCCTTGCGCGCATCATTTTCTTTTGTATTTTTCTAAGAACTTTTTCGTTCATTTCGGCTTGCATTAAAGACCCGGCGTCTAATTGAGACCCGTTTAATGTTATACTAATAGTGACTGCGTCAAGGTCGTTATTGGAAATTGTCTTTTTAAAGGTAATAAAATATTGCCCAATTTTAGGAACTGAGAGAAAAAATGTTCAATAATGGTCGATGACGCTAGTTGCCATTTGTCTTGTTATACCTGTACGCATGCGTCTATCTGGCATCGTTACAAAGATATGGCGCCTCAAGATAATGGGTCACAATTTTGACCTTTTGGGGTCACGTGACGTCATCGTTCACGTGACCATTCGACTCTCGGGGGTCAACTTCCTATGGGTGGTCCATAATGGCCATGCGTCTATCTAGCACCGTTATGGAGATATAGCCGTTTGAATTTCTTTCAGGAAGGCTTTTCCAGGAACAGAGGTCGGTCGTCGGTCGGTCGGTCCTCAATATTACACTGATCTCAAAAACAGTGCAAGCTAAGATCACCAAATCTTCGCCGTCAGCTGCCTGAAAGACTCTGGTTTTAGGAACCGTAAAGCTTTTCCATAAATTCGAAGGGGGTCACCCCGAAAGAAAGCGCTAAATGAGAGGGGTAGGCAAAATTTGCGATTATGGGGCAATAAGTCGCTGTATCTCAGTAACGGTGCAAAATAGGGTTTAGGTTACTATTAATTACTAATAGGAAGTCGTACACTGACTCTCGATTGGCGCCGAATTCAATGACTTTGAATGACCTTGAACGCCAAAATAGGGGGTTTTATGGATTTATTTTAGCGATTTTGGGCTGCGACACAAGACTATATCATTTACAAGGTGGCGTCACGCTACTATCGTTATGCGATCCAGATAGAGAATTTGGTATTTGCATATTAACTTAGCGTGAACACCCCAATTTTCAGCTAAACTACTGAACCGGAACTGCTATAGGCTTTCGCGCGTCTCGTGAGCATTAGCTCAAATGTCTTGTTTTACAAATGATCGTGTTTCGTGTTTTAATTGACCTGTTGAGAAAAAAGGATATGGTGCTAAAAAGTTTATCACATACTGTTTAACAGTTAAGCCCACATGTCCGTGCGGCTGCTTAATACAGGATACTTTGCCCTTTGGGGTGACCTCACAAAAGCCACTCTAGCTATTGTTTGCGTTGACAGATTGAACTGAAATTTGACATTTTGATTGATAATGGATGGTGCATTGTTGATGTCAAATTTTGTGGAAATCAGATGTTTTATGTTGGAGTTACGCAAATGTACAGACTACATAAAGGTTTACTTATGTAACGCTGTACTGGTAACGGAGTTACGGAGGTATTTTGTTATCGATAATCAACAATTAATAACTTCGTTAATAAATAATGTTTTTGAACGAAATTTGGTGGCTTTTTCATAAATTCATTAAAAATTATGTGTACGAACTTTTATTTACACTTGTTTAGGTTTGACATTTTTATTGTATAATATCTAGGGGGTTACTTTTTTCCGTACACAGTGTATGTAAGTATTTACATTATCAAATTACGTAGTATTGAATCGTTGTGTGAAATAATCGTAATTTCACGAAAACAGCAAAGGCTAAACGTTGGGTCTGTTAGTTATTATTTTGTTAACACTGTTGGCACGAATTCTGATCCGTCTTTTATATCGTGCATTATGATTATGCATGCATGGCGATTACGTTCAGCCCAAATTTGCATTGTGATTATTATCAAGACAGTAAAGCCTTAGCTGTTAACGGCAGAAGTATCTAATAATGACCAATAATTCACCCTATTTCTGCACCAAGCGGGCGTCTTGTACTCTTATTTTTATACTAAAAGATTTCGTCGCCCCATTGAAACACTTCCATTGGGCTGTGGGTTCGCAGTGACGCCCTGTCGTACCGCGTAGCGGAAACCCCCGCCTTTAGCTACCATGCATCTCTCTACGTGGGTCCGCCCCTGCGTCTCCGGCAGACCACTTTCTGCATATTTCGCGCAAAGTGAACGCACTCTCGCGTCTAATTAATTGGTCCATTTTCGCTTGCCGCAAAATACGTTGCACTGTACTGACGTATTCTCTTCCAGTCTTTTGCCAGACGTAGGCCTGCACGAATAGTACGTAAATCTGCTAGACCGGTTGTCCATTTATCCATTATCTCGGCCAGCGTACCAAGCGGTCTGGATTGTAACTAGATATTTCATGGACCCAGCCTTTCTCTGTACTCCGAACACGCGACGCCACATCACGTCGATATCGGTTTATTGTATATTGGGGCTGGGCGCATGGCTTAATATTTATGGTCGAGCGTATATTCGGATCGTATCGGTTTGCACGGTGTTGGATGGTGAGTGCAGTGGATGGACGTAGTTCAGTTTTGATTCGCTGAATCTGATCAATGACGTCATATCCAGTCGCTCGGATGTAGCTTTATGTCGCCGGACGTGACGTAGTTGACATGACGACAGCACTTCACTTCGCTCTATCTGCAGTCGAGTGCATGGCATGCGCGATTATATCTTTCAAGTAAGCTACGGGGCTCACATCTTGATGGTCCAACTTGTATATAAATCATGCGTGACGGATGCATGCGTGTGGGGCCTTGCGTTGTGGTGCAAGCGACATCAAACAGATGTTTCGTTTTCAATTAAGTTGTCATATTTGTTATATAAAAATAATAATAATAATATATTGCAGCTTAGCAAACAACTGAACTTTTTTTATTCATTTATTGGTCGGCCGTCTTCATTTTACGGTTGACGATGGTTGGTGACTTTTTCACTTAGTTTAGAGAGTAGACCTATTCAAGTTTTGATATTGTCTTTTCAGCTGTACTGAACTTTGTCCACTATGCTTGATACCATCCGTCCACCGTCTGCTCTTTTTACGCCCGCTCATCAGTATTTTTCTGTTATTCTTACTTTTGTCGGAAAAAGAACGGGCTTTTTGAATTGAATTACAACTAGTGACAGAAGAACAACAGCTAAATATGTGAATCTGTATGAGCATGCTTGCAGGCTACAGCACTTAATTGCAATGAGTCTAATCGTAATGGCTTGATGCGACGAGAGAACGCGGCGGTTGTGCGTCCTCCGTACTGAATCGATCTTCACTTCACTTCTGCTTCAAGCGGCGCACGATCTTTCATCTGTCAGTCATTGATTGGTATTGATGACATAATTTGCACGTTGACATACTCATTACTTCACTGTCAGCTCGGCCTGAGACTAGACCAGCCACGTGGACGAGACGAGGAAGGACGACTAGTTTGTCACCAGCCTGGTCTGGCGATGGGCTACAGTCGATCTACGCAATCGGCTTTCATCGACGCCACCGCTCTCCAAGCCCATATTGCATCGGCTGCGGTGTCGTCAGATGAAACCGAGCTGCTGCTGCTGCTGCTGCTGCTGCGAGCGTCGCCGTGCAATCTTGTTGATTTACGATAGAGCACGACGAGACTGACTTTCAACGGCTGTTCTTTTCTGTTCGTCCGTCCTGGCAGAGACCGGCCGATGGCGACTGCACGCTGCCGGTGTCACATTAAAATGTTTCGCCATGAAAAATCACGGATTTGATATGTCTCCCTTTATTAAAATATCGGCGGCCTCATAAAAGCCCCTCATTATAAAATCGCCCCCTAGAAAAGTCTCCCCTGGCCGACTATTTGCCGGTAAAAATCAGTCCCGCCGAGGCGGCCTCCGGGCACGGCGGATTTTTGCCGGTAAATTGTCGGCCGGGGAGAAATTTTTTTTGAGGGGGGGATCCTATAATAGGACACCGGCCGGTCGACAACTTATCGACAAGGCGCATAATAAAGACCGCAGTCGAGCACAGTCATCAGCCTGCGTCTGGCATGCGGCGTCCGTCCGTTCGTCTGAACTAAAGCCATTGATAGAGAGGAGAGAGCTCTGTCTGCGAGCGACGATAAGCGACCGACCGACGAACCAACATCTAGCCAGCAGACAGAAGACAGTGTTCACTTGCTGTGCTTCGATGCTGATCGACACAGTCGACTGCATCAGATCCTCCTCACAGCAGCTGTACCCCGCCAGTCACTCCTCGCCGTGTCTAGTCACTGGCACACAGTCTTGAACAGGATAATTTGAAGCATTTCGTTAAGAACATTTCCATAAAAATAAGTTGTTAACGTTTTTTGGCCAGGACTTGCCTTCAGCGATGCTAGATTACTTCATTCACGTTTCAATTTACCGCTCGCAGTTTTTCGGACCCGGGCGCCGAGAATGCGAGTACCGGAACATGGACGATTTCGAATTACTGTGCATACAAGGCGGATATCTTATTAGGTTTAATACAATGTACTGCTATTGAGCGTATGTGGCATTAGTTTTCAAAACCATTTACGAAAAAATATGTTAGTTTACTGAGAAGTCAAATTCAGAAGTTGGATTGTTAAACTAACAATTTTACGTTTTACAGACATTTTTGATTAATACGTATGTAGGCCTATGTCTTAGTCATTGTTATCGTTTTCGGATTGTTTCTAGTTATACGGCACTTGCTGGAATGCTGTGAACTAGAAAGTAAAAATAACCAATTTGGGAAATTTGCAATTTGTTGCTAAAGTACAATGCGCTGAGATCTCACACCAGAACGTTGATGTTTCCGGAGTTCGCTTAAACTGATTTGTACCATCTATTCTGCTGTTTTACTATTGATGCATTTCATAGGCCTATGCTAGTTATGCTTAAAAGGAGAAATTGTGATGGCAACTAATACTGGTGATGATAAATTATATCGGTCATCGAATACTAGTTATATCAGCCACACAGGAAAACTCAGTCTGGCCATCCTTCAGTGGGTATGCACAATGAGTAATAGCGATAGTTGGAACGTAAACAGGCACACCGCGCAGTGCACACTTCTCGTATCCGTGGTCTCAGAATGTAAACGGAGATCAGCGCCACCCGATGTGCCTGGCTATTCTTACATATTTCTCCGTAGCGTGGTCTGTCGTCTGTCTGTCTGTCACATTCGTGTCCCCTGCTTAAACCGTACAACGGATTTAGATGTCATTTGGCAGGTACACCTGTTGAGTCCAATGACACATGGTGTTAGATCGGCGTCTTTCTCTCCCGGTCGAAAGGGATATTTGGGGGTCGAACCACAGCTAAAACACTGCAGTCAAACCATCAGTCCTATTTTGCCACCTGTCGAATACAAACGAACGATTCCGCTTTTTGTCAAATTACTCTGGCCCGGGTGTTTATAGTTATACAGTCAATTTGTGTATGCATGTGTTGCAGACGTCGGCGCTGGCACCAAGCATCAAGTACAACCTGTGCAGCGAGACGGTGGGCGAGCGTGATAGCGTGCATTCGGTAGAGGGCGATGGGTCAATGACGGACAGCGGGCGAGGGCCGAGCGAGGAGGGCGGCGACGGTCGAACGACCACCACGACGGTAACTCCACGAGATCGGTACCTGCCGCCGCCGCCGCCACCACCGCGAGGCGGCGCCTACTGGGCCGCACAGGGACACCAACAGCCACCACCAGTGATACACCGCGCTCACCAAACCACCGCTAGATCGTCACAGTCTTCACATCCGACCGTGCGCTTTCACGGACTGAGCACGATGCCTGAGGAGGACGCCGAAGACGTCGTCAGAGCTGGTGGTGATACTGGCGTGTCGAGCAGCACCAAGGCGTCGCCGGGACGTCAGCTGGGGCGGCGTGGACGCGTTGTGGGAGGTCGTGCCGGCCCAGTGGGTGGTCGTGCAACTGTGCCCCACCCGTCACGGGTCTACAACGCCTCGGTGCCAACACAGCGACGACCTGACGATTCCTCCTCCACTTACTTACTGCTGGACACAGCGGACAGGTGCCCGTCGAGCACTGTACAGCGTCATCAGCAGGCTGATGAACCGGCGTCAACAACCCATACTAACGATGATCAACGCTCTCTGCTGCAGAACGGCTTCGTGCGCGACCGAGAACGCATCTATCATGATAACTCTGTCATCGTCTGATCGTTTGTTGGAGTCGGTTGCATTGTATCCAGCTCTAATTCTGTTCTCTTTGGCTCCTTTACCCAAAAACATGCTGGAGACCACTGCCGACGTATTGTGCGGCCGCATACCCAGCTATACACTGCTTTACGCAACCGTGACGTCAACGTAACTTAAGTTCTTAACCCTGACTTTTCATCTTCTAAGCTGAAAATTGGTGCGCCGGTTAATCTTGCACGACAAACATTTAGACCAATATTGGCTTTTGTACATCATTTCATTTCCCAGGAGTCCATACTGTGCGTGACAGACGGACAGACGAGCGCGCGGGAAAAATTGCAGGTTTAGTATAGGACGGCTGCGCAATAATGGTAATGTCATAAAATCGTCTAATGTGTTCGGGCAACGCAGATATGTCTTCCAACTCGGTTTATTCATCATTAGTTCATTATTGTCGCCAATAGTATTGACTTGTATTAAATAAGTGCATATTGATAAACTTGAATGGCGGTGTATCACAGGCAGTTGATCTGGATCTGGATCTAGATAGTTAGTCGGCGGGGCCCCAGAACTGGGGCACCACACCGAAGTTGATCGTTGTAACGTAGCAAAAAGTCTAATATAGAGCTGAGCGCAGAGCGAAAACAGCTGAGCTGTACAACAACTGATTGAGCTTCAGTGGAACAGCGAATAGCAGTACTTGATATTTCACATTGTATAGGCCTACTTGTAAAAAGACGCAAATTTTAACACATTTGTTTAACTAGGCGTGTGATACGTTCATCTCTATATGTTCTGACGGCGTTGTGACTGTGTGCATTTTTACTAATTTTTCAGAAATTAAATTATTGATCACACCTAATTTTAAGTCGGCTTTTTATTAGAGGAGATTTTTTGTGAAAACTATGTGAAGCGAACCTTCGAATATTTCTTTCATTTACACACGCTAGATGCGTAGCTGTAAACAGAGCAGTCAAGACGCGTTTATATTCTACGACGTACTTCACTTCGCCCCATAAAGACAGCATTAAGTACTGCCGTCTGCATATCTGTCCGTCAGTCTGCCTATCACGTACGCTTGCGTTCAACAACGGATTCGACGGGTGTGGAATATTTACATTTAGTGCATGGCAAGAACTTCTATTGCAACCTTATCTCAGGACATCAAAGGTTACAAAGTCTGGTACGAAATGCGTCACAACTGACGAACGAAATTCAGACTCGGTGAATACATTGTCCCCATGAATTTCACGAGGTGAGCATGTGTGTGTTCCGGCAGTTCACAGACGATCCTCGTATCGTCTACGATCTTCCTTGCTCTTTACTAACTTCTACGCTACTGCACATTAGAAACTTTTTGTGCATCTGAGCTGTATAAATTGATTGTATATTTATTTGCATTTTGTTGTAGAGCAAACTGTATCCAAATTCGTTGTAATACGGTTAAGTTATCAAAGTAAACGAACTGGGCTGTCTTTGAGACAGAGTGTGCTGCGTTAATTGCGTCTAAGACTCACAGTAAAGCTTGCAGTGCCTGCAGTTGGAGCGACGAGCGAGCGACGAGCGCTACGTACAATTACGATGTCGTATAGAGGTCTGATTTAGGGCGCGCCACGATTCGACTGGACCGATATGACGGACGCTGTCGCGGTGACCACGAGGCCACACTGACATAAATTAATGGCACAGATTAGCTGTCAGCAGCTGCGGGGCAGGCAGGCAGTCTATGACTGTGTTTCATCCCGCTACCGTCAGGTGGCGCTCCGTGACGAGGCATGCGCAGTCGGACACGCCTTGACTTCCGGTTGCCGTCGTGCGCAGTTCCGTTATTACGACGCTACGTCGCTGCAGACTGACGACATTTAATTCGGTTACGACCAATACTGCGAGATTTAAGACCAGACTCGGTCGAAACGTTGACGCAATAGCCGCCACCTGCAGTATTAGGCCTACAGTATTAGCTCACAATCACATTGTCAGCACTGAAAATAGGAGCAGTTTGGCCGAGTTATTTTGACAGAATGCAACGTTGTGATGCTAATTTTCGTCAATATTGTTTTTTGCCTTAACGTTCAATCTCTGGAACAGCTGAGCAATTGCATCCAGTTTATTGGCATTTTATAATGTCGACACGGACACAGTGCACAGTTACAGTTAGCTACTGTACATGTAGTGGCGTTAACAGTTCTTCGATTCCAATACAACTGTAAACATGATAACCCTATAGCGCGAGTTTCACTTCGTAAGTCAACGGTGCATACGAATTAACAGTTATAACAGTACATTGCCTCGTAAAGGTTTTTATTTGCCGGAATAACATTGGTACGTAACTCGGGGTCATCCGAAATGGCGCTGTTTGATGGTCCATTTCTGATTTTCCGCTAGCTTTCCGCAGTAATTGTGTTTCTCTCCTGTAGCGTAAGTACATTAAGTAAGTAAATTAATTTAAAGCGCCAAGGTCACAGAAATTGAATCTTAGGCATTTCTAAGACACCAAAGCTTCACTTGTTTACGAATTTCAAGAAAACCAATAACCCTGGACTGAATCTCAGAATAAAACAGACGACCCCGTCATCACTTTCCGTGTAGTTACAGTGTAAATGACGTATGCTACAATTTTCTGACACCTCATTTCTTTATAGATATCAACTGCTACAGTGACAGAGTGACTTCCAAATGTCATTTATCATCAGCGATGTTAAGTAACAAAGGAAAAGTAACGCGTTACATTACTTACGATTATCTGACGTGACTTGCGTTAAGCAGTCGCATATCGCGTTTGCATGCGTATTTATTTTATACCGTAACTGAATTCGGTTTGAATGTTTTGCGTGCACTGCGCAGCGGAGTTTTTACAAAAGACTTTCTGCTAATCACTTATGGAATTTATACGCTGGTCCTTTGGCTTAGCCGTCGATTGCGTTGTCTTCAGAACGCGCGTCGGTCAAAGACGTCGACGCTTGTCCGACGTGAGATAAGAGATGACGCGCTCTGTTCTGTTCGTTTGCCTCAATTCCACTCCTCCGGTTTGCAACGAATTTGCTAGACGGCCAGTCGTACAACAAGCTGTAAAACGTCTTGGCATTTTACGATGTTGTGAGCTTGTTACAGCCCTTCGATTTGTAACGTGAACGTGTACATGTACATGTACAGCTTGTCGTGTGGACTTGCTGCAGACTTTTGATTTGCACTGTGTGATTTTTTTCCGTGCACTTTTTTGTACAGCCTTAACCACAACAAATCATTCGCAACAAATAGAAACAGGTGGAGTTTCGTGCACATCACTGTTGCGTCAGTTGCGGCTCGTCGATTGAGTAGATTATAGTAAAGACGTGTTTGCGTGTGTGCGTGTAAAGTACATGTACGTAGGCCTACATCCGTCGCCAGCGGTCCAACATCGCGGCGCAATGTCGACTCAGACTGTCGGACCGATTCCAACTGATTGTAAAGGCACGTACACGGCGACGTAACTGAACTAAACTGAACGGACATGGTTTCTGTTTTCGACGAACTGATCAATGGGCAAGCAATAATGCATCACAGTAGACACCGTTTAACGGCGTCGGTGGCCTACATGCCTATACGCCCACGTACACGTCAACCAATGACCAATAAGCTCGCCCTGCTTGTCCGTTGATGAGTTCGTCAAAAACCAGACGGTATCAGTTCAGTTTTGTTCAGTTCATTTCATTTACGTCGCTCTGTACACGTCTTAAATTTTCCTGAAGCGTCTCGGAATGTGGGTTATCGATGGTGACGGGCGCCTTTCAGTAACCGTAAAAAGCCCCGCCTACAACGATCGTCTGCATGCAGCGAGCGTCATGCACTACAGCAGTGCAAAACACACGTTCCATGTGTGACGCTCCCGGCCAGTGTAAAACCCGTATTTCAAGACATTAGCCTCGGCGCCGCTTCAATTCCGTGACCGCAGCGACCGTTGTTTGTCTTCGATGTCTCCGTGAAGAAGACTCGCAGGTTTCTGCTGCAGAGGTTGGTCACTCGGCCAGTCGTCACAATGAACAGCTGAACGACACGATGACAAACGGCAGAAACATAGACCGAGAGAAAGAAACATAGGCATATAAAGACATAGAAAGAGTCCGAAAACGAGCAGGACGGCCAGCAGTTCGGCTTGGAGATCATCTGTACCATTGGATGGATCGATCACAGCGCTTGACAACAACGCCAGGCATTGCAGCACCGATAGGACAAAGGCCACAATTAGATAACGCTGCATGGAATAAATTGCAATTTCACTGAATTAACAGTCGAGGCGCCAAGCACGGGCCTAGAAGTTCAGTTTCCCGTCGAGTTTCTAAGCGAATTAATTCGTGTGCCGCGAAACAAAACTGCTAAGTACTATGCACCAATTGTCACAAAAAACCATGTCGTTGAAAGTTAATAATAGGCTACTTTAATACAGTTCCAAACGTTTGATATCAGAGGCCGTTTTAACTATCTTCATCTCGTTTCACACTTTTTGTTGCTAGAGATTGACTATGAGAAAATCGTTATTGTAGAAGATTACAAGGCTAAATGCGGCCTAATTCAGTTTCACCAAGTATAGAGTACACAGAGCGACCTAAAAATTGGCAAAATACAATCGTGTCAATCGTGTGCATCCAAACAAATCGTGATAATGACGACGCAGAAATAATGTCACTATAGTCATTGTTACAACTTACAAGAACATAAAATGCATGCTTAATCCACATCAATTGACGGTTAGACAGGGAAAAAATTTGGGTGTACATGATTTCTTTATTACGCTACAATAAAGCAGACAATAAATGTCATAATGTACGTAGGTAAAAATCAGCAAAAATCCCCACACACTATAGCGAACTGAAATGTCGCATGTTAAGTATGGATTCTGGTATCTAGTGGTGTAAGAAAGGAATTACGCGGTTATTCGTTAGGGCTGTCGCGCAAAGAGATAGGCCTAGTAAGCTATGTTTCGTGCATTTCTGTTACCTAGCGAACACAATAATAAAAAAAACATTTTAAAAACAAAAACAACATTTTCTCGCACAACGTAATACCAATGGCACGTGTAATGCCATCGTGTGTTGTCTGTCCGTCTGTCGGAGGTGACGTTTATGTAAGTTTTTATGCTATACACCGTGGGCCATAAAACATGGCACTTTACTTTTGTAAATATTTTCGCGAATTATTGACCGATTTTCACAATTATTTTACTGACACACTTTGCGGACAAATTGAAATAATGTAATTATTATATATTCCACCACACCGTAAATGTGTCACTACACTACCTTGTCAAATATAAATACAAGAAAAAACTAACGATAATAACAAACATTTAAGTAATTAAAAACACTTCAGATCAACATTGGGGTGAATGATCCCTATGACACTAGACTGTGTTAGACCCACACAGTCTAGTGTCATACAAATTATTTATCGCAATGTTGGTCTGAAGTAGTTTTTCATTTACCAAAATGTTTATTTATTCTTATCGTTATATAGGCCTATTATATATTTCATTTTTAATTCACAAGGTAGTGTAAAAACGCATTTACGGTGTGGTGGGATATATAATAATCACATTATTGCAAATTGTTCGCAGAATGTGCTGGTGAAAAAATTGAAAATCGATCAACACTTGGCGAAATTATAGACAAAAGTACAGTGGTACGTTTTTGGCCCAGCCTTTATATTGAACGTTGCTGTGTTTTTTTATATTCGCAATGATTTAATGTACATCGTGCATCGCAATCCAACCAAGTTGACTGCAAGGTCAATAAACGTACATGTAATATAAAATGCCATTTCATGCCCAAAACCGTTTTTTGCGTCAGTTCGACTTATTATTTTGCGTGGCTTTCGAAGACATCTACCATAATTATGTGAAAGCGTGAATCCTTCTTTGAAAATACTGTGAATGCGGTGAAAAATATGTAACGGTACATTTCTGACCACGAACATTTGTTCTAGAGAATTGTTTCTATTGGCGTGCCGATACACGTATTTGTCACGCCAATAACAGTCTTTAGCATTAGCAATACCTAAGCCAGACGTCGCTAAACATTTCCAAGGAAGGCCAAAGTTCACATGTCGTTAAAGGCTGCAGTTTCCGCGTATAACAGGCCTATTCGTGAACACAGTGTTAAGCCTAAAGTGCAGACGTCACTAATGCTGCGGTTTCTACCTATAATGCTTGCGAGTACAGCGGCGGATACACGCATAGACAGTGGCGTACACAGGAAATTGAGGGCTGGCCCCTGGACGGAATATCTGGGCGGGCTGCTCTGTTTCCTTTCTTATTCTACCCTCTCCATTCCGTTTAGACGGCTTCCGAAAGTTGCTGCTAATAAAAATAGTGTTGGATCTCTATGGATATTTCGCACACCGTAGCTAACCGAATGTCTATTTTGATTTCCTCTAATTTTCAAAAATTCCTGTATTAAACTTGTGTTGAAATAAAATTTATTTTATAATCTGTCTAGAACTCCCCGGGCCCTGTGTTTGTGGGTCTTAGGCTTACCATGTCTATCCCTTATTGCTACATCACTGCGCATAAACAGACTATAGGTCTAAGCATGACGTAAGGTGTGAGCGGCAAAATTTTGACGGACTGCAGATTTGTAAAATTTATTTACTATTTTAACACATTTCTGTACTGTTCGTCAGTGCATTTAAGACGATACAGTTTTTCTGTGTCGACTGTTTTATTTAGCTGAGCCACTAAATTTTGACTGAAGTCATTCTGTGACATCGAGCCAGCAACGTTAGCCACCGTTTGAATTCAATTCTCTAAATACGTGCATAGAAATGGACGCGAAAGGCCAAAAGAAAAAGCAGATGTGCAAAAAGAAAAAGCAATAGTGCTAGCGGAGAATTCACTTTCTTGTACTTCCATTTTGTAAAAAAATTGACGCGCCTGGGCGGCTAAAAAAGCACATTTCACACAACTGCATATAGACGCAGCAAATGCCTATATCCGCCACTGCGTAAATCGACTGAATTCAGGTAGCCGAAAGTTCAGAATTTCAACACAGTACCGTGACGTCCGTTCACTGGAATCGCTCCGGCAGCGGTCTTTGTCGTGAAAGTCTGCAGAGGTAGGCCCAAGCCTAAAGTACAGGTTCACTGAGCGTGACAACGGGTCACCAGGACTGCTATAAAGTCGCGACGAGATTCCGTGAGCCTCACAGTGCAGCCACTCGCGCTGGTACGGAGGGTCTTGCAGGCAGCGGAGTCAGGAGACTGAAGACCGAAGTCAACGAGTCGACGGGCTGTTCAACACGACACCTAGCGACTGTCAGGTTACTTATCGCTGCTTTTTCTATTCACTCTCGTCTTCTCTTCTTGATTTATTTGTGCGTTTTAGTGGTTTTACTGTCTTTCTGCTGTGTTGCATATATTCGCTGTCAAGATTTACTGTTTTTTTCGTTAATAATTTTACAATTTTTTGTAGGCCTACTATATATTAAAAGGCTTTGGTTTGTTTGGTATACATAACCTACGTGGTCGTGATATACATATAAGGTCATAGACTGAAACGCTGGAAAGGCCGCTTATAAGAATTAGAAATAAATTTTTGCAAATGTCTTGTTTTAACTAATATTGTATACGACCGCAACATAGATTTACTAGCCAATACAAATTAATTTTAGTTAATGTTTTGTTTTAGTATAACTTTTGCTAACTTCAACAGATTGCAAGTCTAATAAGATAACCATTTTTGCTTTACAACGCTACGTAGGTTTGCTGACTTTTGATAATGGTATCTATTTTTACGGTTATTACCCCAAAATGAAACATAGAAATAAGTTATATGTACACTAACTCACATGAAGCTTGAGTGTCTCTGTGCTGTTTGACTTTTCAGTGGTGGAAACAACATGGCGCTTTGTGGCATGAGTTCCTCTCTGATCATCAGCACTTTTACCGTCTTTGTGTCGCTGGTCAGTAATATTTCACATATCATCATTATCTTCGTCATTAAAAATTTCTACTTAGTGGTAGGTATCCGCGACGTAATCAAACCACGGACGTTCAGATTCCCAAATTGGTGACGATCGTGCAGATCGGTTAACGGCTTTAGTGTTTGGGGTTGACTGAACGAAAGTTTCAGAAATTTGCTCGTGGATTCCAGTTACTGTAAGGTGCACGTGCAAGTACTTGTAATTTTGTAAAGCCGTTAAGCAACTGTCTGGCGTGGGATAATGGGCGTTAAACGAACTTCGGTCCAGTAATTTGCTTAACGCACTTTTTATTCCACGCAGGCTGACAGTCGGCCGTGTGGTCTACACGATCGAGCAGACGTCGATCAACTAGCACGTGTATTTTGAATACATTTGTTGGACGTTTGCTCGATGTTTGCTCGATCGCGTAAACGGGGCACGTTATTGCATTAGTATAACCTCACTCAGCTTACTCTGGTAGACTGGTTCTGTTTTCACCATTATTTTCGGTTGCAATAGTTGGTTATGAAGCAAACGACGACATAGTCTTTGCTATCTGAGCGTAGTTTTATTACGATACCCCACTGTCTGGAGTAGTATAAACAACTAGATGATAAGCGTACCTACGTCTCTACTCTTTAGCCATTTACTGGAGTTGAGAATCGTGTTAGAGAATGGGGTTTGAGGCGTATAGGCTTCGACGGGATGCAATAGCACAATTACAACGCAGTGGTCACGAACCCTTTTTTGCTTGCACTCTTTAGGAAACTGACCTTTCAAAGTCCGGAAATGTTGCCAGCATTTTCTTTACTTTATACTGCAGCGTATTAAAAAAATTTTTTTTGACGCATTTGCAGGCATTCATCGGCAAGTCGAGCGTGGATGCGGGAGCAACGCTCGAGCTTCAGATGCTGACATTCGCCAACCCGTCAAAAGAGCGCTACGACGGCAGATGCTGTGACACCTTTTGCGGCTCGTGTGATACGATCTTCAAGTTTTCCCTCGACCGCAGCGACAGGTACAAATGAAGCTACGCATCTCGGAGATCTCGCGTTGAAAAACATTTTTAAAAAACATCTGGGGTAAAACTTACGTCCTCCCGAAAACTATCGTTTCCGGGCAGACTAAAAACAATTTATACATTACTTTGTTAATAGTCTGTTCAGTTTAGTGTGACTCATGAAGTAGCACGCGTATAAAAATATATTATATATTATATTTGGCAAGGTTGGTAAAGCCGCTTTCGAGGAAGTGGTTCTTCGCCTAATAAAAAAAGTGCTTACTCGTGTTACTGTACGGACTCGAAGTCTGCGCCCTAAAAAAAGCTGACGAGCGTTCACTTGACTTTGCAGTAATACGTTTTTTAATAAAGCTATTCTGCACTTCGAACATGGTAATAATTAATATGCATTAATTTAAGCTACTTTGACTTTAGACTTCCAAGTGAGTTGTTGCTCAAAAGGTACGAGAAATACTTTAAAAAGGGTTTGTCATAGTTGTTGCTGTCGATGCGTGTCGCTGTCGGTTGGCCTATTATGTTCTGTGTGAAAGTACGAATTATTCAACTATATATGAACTGTATGAACTGTAATTAGTTAAGTTTTTCTTTTATTTTGTATTTGTTTGCTACCTTTCATGGTGAATAAAAAAGTATATATAACTATCGCAAAAGAGCACAGTACTGTAAATATACTTGCGAAATGTATAATATAGAAGCTTTCCCTTTTTATCTTTAGCTGCTAACATTTCGTATGAACTTACAGTCGTTTGACTGAACTGTGAAAAAGGTGTTTTTTATTATCTGAATACCGTGTATAAAAGTAATTAACTTTAGTTGAAGTCTAGGAGTTTGGATTTGGGAGTAAAACTTAATAAAAATATACGGCGTGTTTGGCATAATTATGTGCGCGTTGATGTGATTAACAGTGACAATAATCCAAGAGGCTCTCACTACTGGACAAAGACAACCGGTACATTCTCACATCAGAACAGCGTCACATTCGGCAGTGATATGAAAGGCATCAGCAACCCCATCAGGAAAACCTTCAGCAGCTGGCCTGTCTGTTTCTTAAAAACTACTATCATCTCTCATACAAAAGTTCACTGCGTGTGACTGCGTTCGGCAAAACATGTTAGCCCCGTGCGGGGCCGTCTGGGAAACGTTCACGCAACGCCATTTTTTGTTTTTTTTATGCGCATTTTTATTTTCGAGTGAAGAACCTAGACGAGACAAACGGACAAAAAAGACAGACAGACAGACAGACGGACGGGCAAGACCTGAATTATGTTCTATTAGGACGTTCATCACGGCCGCTGTAATTATATGTTGTTACATACTGTATACTTTTAGCTATAACTTTCGCTAACGTTTTGAACTGAAATTCCTTCAATGTTTCCCACACGATACAGCTTAATTGGCAGTGAAAAAAATGTCATCCGAAATCATTCAAATTGTTACAAACAAATATTATTTTTTTCTGAATTTTGGCAATGTATTAGCAACACGGAAATTAAAAGAACACATAATAGTGGCAATATCACGACAAAGCAGTGAACATCGCGCAAGCGTGATTGATGTCTGACATTTTTTGTGCGGCCATCCTAACACGACCAGTACGGGTCTTGTCGTCCTCTCGTCTGTCCGTCCGAACGTCTTTGCTCATAAATCGGTGCAGAAAAACGGAAATTGGCAAACATTCTCAAGGCAGGAATAACCGGTGTTGTGATTTTCAACTCAGAATGTCCAGGGACGGCCGCATAAAGTCGACACTGGGCCGACATACGTAAATGTGTCGCAGTTTTATACGTACGTATATTTATTTCTGGTAGTGTGACGTTGCTTGTTGAAGACATCTGGAGTGAAGCTGAAGGTCTGGGTGACTGATGATGACAACATCTGGTCACGTGATGACGACATTGATGGTTTTGTTAAGCTGATAAAGATGACTCCGGCTAGAAGGTCTTGGCTGGCTTCTTGGCAGTTCGGCACAATCTACGGAATTCGTCCCGAAAAGAAGACCAAGTCAGTCGAAGTTTTTTTCTTCTGTCAAATTTGTCTGGAGCTGTGTTGTCGTATGCCGCGTTGTGACGAGTGATTGCAATCTTTCTAGGGAGTGGTTTTAAAAAATCTCGGATCTTGTTTTCTGGATTAGACTTACGGATTGGTCGTTATTTAGTATTCTTACAGAATATAGAGTAGACTTGTTTTGTGCATAAGGTAGCCTTTTAAGGATTGGCAAAAAGCGGTCAGGATTCCGGAATTACTTCTCGTGACACTTTAAGTTGTTTGCGTTAAACAAGTCTCTTACTATCATATATTCGGTCACCGGCGTACTGGGAAATAACTGAAGAATGACATTTTGTGCGCCACTGCCTTAAACGATAGCAGTGGCAAACATTAATTTGAAAATGTGCTATTAATGAAGCCCGTCTGCTTGGCTGTGACAGACTAACGTTCACGTACAAGCTGTACTGCGACGCCAACTACTACGCGTCTGACTGTTCGGTGCACTGCGTGCCGAGCGACACCGATACTGATGGACATTACACCTGTCATCCGACCACCGGCCAAATCATCTGCCGTCCAGGTACGTAGAGTTCATAGCTGCAATACGACGTATATTGGTGACAAGTTTCTTAACGGTATTAACATCGATGACCTTGAATGACCTTGAGCCTCCAAAATACTAGATTTAAGTGGTTTTTATTTTCGGCTGCGGTGCGCACTTCAAGGCTGAAATGCGGCGAAATAGCTGAAAATAGAACAAGACAATCTGTGAACAAAAACTGCTAAAGCTGTCGCGCGTCTCACCAGCTTTGCTCAAATTACTTGTACACATTAGTGAACGTTTTTGTTGTAATAGTACAAATCAGATCAAATGCTTAAAAAGGTGATTTGGATTCTGTGTCAAGCTGTGTGCATGTACTGCGTGGTACAGGCTGGGAGGACGTGAGCAATAAATGCAAGACCTGGTCTGACGACTGCATCGGTCACAGGTGTCGCAATGGAGCGGCGTGTGTCGACGGACTGCGATCTTACACCTGCAGCTGCCCCACAGGATACACCGGTAATTTCTCACCTCCGCGCTCGACGTATTTAATAATAACGACCTATTTTCATAGCTGGAGTTTACATATTTAGTTTGATAGGGCCTAATGTACACGGTGTTTCATAAAAGGACCCTTTTTGTTTTTTCATAATTCACTCAAATGATGAACAATTTGCATGAATTTTTTACCAGTTGTATTTATTAATTCAAAATATTTTAACAAAATATGGCAGTTGATTAAATATTCTTTGCTAGTCGTGATGTAACGCTGACGTCATAATGTGTCACGAGTACAAACTTGCTAGTCTGAACTGGCGCTGTCAGTTGCTACGATGCTCTGGTAGTAAAAATCTGGTTTGTTGGTTACAAATATTTGAAGTTTTACAGTTGCAGCCACAAAAAGTGTCTATGTGTGTGAATAGTTGACTTTCACATGTTCGAGCAAGGCAGTGCACTAGCACACCGAGCTTGCAAAATGGTTTTTGGACCATGAGACGCCTGATTTTATGTTTCCATGTTGCTTAATGCTGACACGATAAATATTTTTTATTAGCGAACCAGATTAAGTTCACCATCGAAGCAGGGTAGCAACTGACAACGCCAGTTGAGACAAGCAAGCTTGTACTCACGACGCATTATGAAGTCAGAATTACGTCACGACTAGCAAAGAATATTTAATCAACTGCCGTATTTTGTTGAAATATTTAAATTAATATTTTCTTAGCTACAACTGGTAAATATTTTGTGTAAATTGATCATTATTTGACTAAATTATGAAAAAACATAAAGGGTCCTTTTTATGAATTCCATGTAGACTAAAACTCTACCATGCCGCAGCCTCCCGCCGACTTTCAAAGCAAGCCAGAGCCGCGAAGTTAACTTTTGAGCTGCTATCGTCTGTGCCCACAGCCCGCTAGCGCCAATATTAGGCAGTGTTCGAATTGACGCTATTCTACTGTTCTGCCAAAGGATGAACCTGGCTTCAGAATAGCGCGCGAATAGTTGACTAGTTGAGTGTCACGGGCTGGCCTAAGTTGGTTTCTAAATGTATCACAAAATGATAGATAAGATAGTTGCATTTACGAAGTAGGCCCATACGCCTAGTTTGCACATTGTTGCTACTTCAAAAAAGATTCATTTATCAACAGATGCCTGTTTAACACTAAAAACTTTTCATATATTGGTAGTCTTTACCTGTATTATATTATTATCATCATCTTAGAATCAAAAACAGCCTCTTTGGTTTATGTTGCTGAGCGTGAGTTTATTGATACTATCGCATTGTTTTACGTTGTATTTTATTTTCTCAGTTAACGAATATTACAGAACTGTTAACTAGAGGCGCGTACACAACACAACAAAGTAACTAAACTGAACTGAACTGACACGGTTTGGTTTTTGACGAGCTGACCAATGGGCAAGCCGGCGAGCTCATTGATTATTAGTTGGCGCATACATAAACGTAGTGACGCAGGCCACCGACGCCGTTAGACGGTGCCTACCGCAATGCATTAGTGTAGTTACGTCGCTGTGTAGGCGCCTTAACATTGTAGACTTGTGCGACGACTGTTATGAGTCTGTATTAATGGCTACTTGAGATGACTTTACTTGGGATTGTCATGACGCATGCAGGACACTACTGTGACGTCAACGTGCATGAGATGTGTGAGTCATACCCGGGTCAGGATGACTCATCGTGCAGTGCTCGACGAGCTGAAAAGATCCTGACATCGCTTAACCAGCTGGTGCAGAGCTGCAATGACACTGATTATGTGATCACTCAGAAGCTAGCTGCCGCTGCGTCAAACCTCGCTTCCGCCGTCTCACACCTGCACGCTCGTACAGGTACATTAGCCTGTTCATAGTAACTGATATACCCCGTTTACACGATGAAGCAAACATCAAGCAAACATCGAGCAAACATCGAGCAAACGTCAAGCAAGCATCAAGCAATTAGAATATACGTCGTGCACGTCTATTTTAAATACACTTGCTTGATGGTTGCTTGATGTTTGCTTGATGTCTGCTTGATCGTGTAATTAACAGGGTAATACAGTTTGGCCGTAATGCGTCATGCAGATTTTGAGGGTCGAGACTCGAGACCCATATTGGGAGAACAGGTGTCTGTAGGGGGTCAGCAAAGGATACTCCATTAACTAGAAAGCAGTCATAGCCCGCAGGTACCTCCGCCAAGGTAATGTTATTCGCCAGGTGGCGTCACCATATTCACTTTGCCAGCGGTTCCCTTATGCCTCCTTCAACGCAATGGTAACGAAAATTTCAAAGTAATCCAGAATCTAGGATTCCTGCCGGATCACCCCCAAAATTGAATTACTAGTAGTTTGCGTCATGCCCGACATACCCTCAAAATTTCAGAAAGATCCGTTCATAACTTTTTGAGTTATCTTGCTAACAGACAAACAGATAAACAAAAACCGGCAAAACATTACCTCCTTGGCGGAGGTAATAAGTTTCTGTAAACTGTCAATGGTAGGCTAACCATGCCGCTAACTGAAGGGGTTTGGTCATAATTCGCAATGCAAGTATTTGCGGTGGAGTCAGCACCCCCGTTTGGGGGAAGAAGAGGGTGGGGTAGGAGGGGTCTGACTTAGTACACCGAGTAACCGTGGGCAATCGTAATTTTCCGGTAAGACGTACCTTCTCGCCACAATACATGCGTTACAGACAACAGACAGACGGCACACCGTATCCTTATACCTTAACGGTCGGCCAAAAATTCTTTAAAATATTACCTGGTAGCATAATTAAGTAATTTAAAAAGTTTTACAAAGTAATGTTTCTGGTGTTTCTACTCCCACTTAATTTTTTCATTGATCCCATCGGTGCATCAATAATTTTTCGCTATTTTTCAATCCGAGTTTTAAAATAGTTTTTTCGTATGGGAAACACAGGTTTAGGCTTTACTTGCATTGTCGTATTTTTGCAAAGTAATTGCTGTCGTGGGTTGGGATAGTTTGGCAGACCAATATCATCAGAAGTTGTGTTTTTTTTGCGTAATGTGCTGTTGTAATGAGGTCTTTTTATATATAGTTTTAACGAGTGTTAAAATACGTCACTTTGCTGGTGTTACCTTACCTGATACAACATTTCTGTCATTAGACGTGGAATAAAAATTAAATTTATTTTGGCATGCGCGTAGGCCTAATAGTCATTAGGCTAATCATTGCATTGATGTTCTTTTTTATCGTTTCAACTGTCTGCAGTTTGCGAATTAAACTCATATATAAAAACAGTGAGATATTTCCTGTGTGCAGACTGTCCAGTTGGCTTCACGTACGTTGCCTCAGTCAACGGCTGCTACAAGGAGGTGACTCTTGCGATGAACTGGACTGATGCTGGACAATACTGTAGATCACTGGATGGCCATCTACTCGTCATCAGTCATCAGCAGGAACAGGCCGCAGTTGCTGAAATGCTCGGTCAGATTTGCATTTTCTGTTATTTTTCCACTGACTTAGGCCTACTTAACATGGGATACTCGTGAAATTTTCATTTTTACTGAACATTTTATTTTCAGGGTGGCTTGATAGTGCGACAGTTAGGACATTGTACTTGCGATGGCGAGGTCATGGGTTCGACTCCCGGTCGGGTCGCTATCAAATGTTTAGTACGTGGATGAGTGACTTTCGGCGGACAAGTAAACCATCTCGGTATACAGAACTCAGCTTTCTATCCCTTCAGGGAGGGTAAATCGAGTACCGGTCTGTCCGGCTGAGGTTGTGGCAGGACGCGTTCATCTCCAGGGTGACCCGAATTGAAATATTACAACACGCAAACTACGATATTCGTGTAGTGTGAAAATACTTTTGCACGAAATTTTCAAGATTCATTTAGCACACAACACACCATCAGTCTGTTCAACTTCGCCATTTTTGTTAATATTTGGCGACGCGGTACGGCATCAAATTTAATGTCTGGTTATCGCTAGACAACAGCAGCTTTTTAAATCAAATTTTTCGTAAATGTGTAACGCTGAAGGACATTGTTGAAATGCTGCACAAGCTCTACTAGCTAACGAAAATGATAGGCAGTATTATCGAGCTAAGCTTTGAACCATTTTTATTAAAAGTTGTAACAATTGTTGTTGATTGAATGTGATTTTTTTTCAGGCGCGAAACAGAGCCAGTGCTACGGTTTTTACTGGACGGCTGGATACCGCGCCAACGAGAACTCGGACTGGGTCTGGCGGGTCGCTACAACGAGCAGCCATTATCACGAGTCGCCGATGATCTACAAAAACTGGTGGTCGGCACAGCGTGGCGAGGGCAGTTGCATGTCCTTGTACACTGATTACAAGTGGGTCGACGAATCTTGTGCGAACACAGGGTGCTCGGTCTGTGAGGTGGATATTCACGTGTGAGTTCACACAGAATCCGCAGGCGTATCACTCTGTAGTTTTAGGAAATATATTACTATATTATATAGCAGTTTACGTGATAAGACATTATGATTCCGACATGTGTGATTTTGTGATTGCATCGTTGTCGCTGCGCGGTAATTACCTGAGGTTCCTACGGTCAAAGAAAATCAGAAAACGTAGAAAATTTTACAAAGTTAGGGTTCAACATGGAAAGTCGAAGTAAATAAAGAGGATCAGGGAAAAGTTAGGGAATTTTAATTTAGCACCAAAGAGTCTATATACAAAATCAAAGGTTTTCTGGAAAATAAACGCTCCATTTTTTAGCCCCCTGCCTTCGTGGAGAGGGACACTTATCTGCTGGGATACGCTGCAGGAGTGCAGGACTAATACCGATGCTTTTATGCACCTACTATTCGCTTATTAGTGTCACACATAAAGAAATTCGTCAGGAAAAATTATTTTTTTTCTGAAAAAAATCTGCAAAGTAGAAACCATGAATTACCGCGTAATTACACTAAAGTGCTGATAGATGTGATGTCAAAATCACTTAACTTGTTACAATTTAATCAAAGTTTTTTTAACTGTTTACTACAATGCTGTTTTGTATTTTGGCTAAAAGACAGATGCAAAAATTGTGTTTCATTTTAGTAAAGTTCGCAGTTGAACTAAACTTGTCAATATTACACTGAGCAGATCATGCATCGTAGTAACTGTACATGTGAACTTCGTGCAAATTTTCAGAATTGGTTTAAAAGAAAATTTAATTAGATTTTTATATGGTTATATGTGAATTTAGTACAAAGTCTGGTATGTGTAAAATAACCTTGTATCTAATAGAATGTTGTTGCAGTACGGTGTTATTGTATGCATTTGAATGTATCATCGAGGACACAATATACGCTAGTTAAATGATTATTGGAATTCGGTCTATCATAAATAATGTCTCATTATAAACACTGGACTTTTGTTAGATAATTGTCATCTGAAAAGTATGCATTATAGACATTTAGTTCATTAGGAATAACTGATTTTCTGGCATAATTTGATGTTTTGTGTCAACTGTAACGTCATGGCAATTTTTGTACACGCTATGACGCAGTTTGCGACTTTGCAAGTGTTACTGGAACGTGTTGGCCACATGATAGCAAACGTAACATTAGATGCTAGCGTTGATCGCTAGTTTTGCTACTAGTATTGAATAATTTTGTGTGATCTTCATATTGTAGTTTTGCTTTTGATCTGATCTGCATTCATTTGCGAATTAAACTTGTAAAACTGGTGAAACGTCGAACGATTTGTATCAGTGTTATTACATCGAACTAGTTATTTTCTTTTCAAAACAGTTTGGACAGCAAATTGGTTTTACTTGCAATAAGGCTATAAATTATGCACGCAGCTGATACGATATGATATAAAAGAAATTTGCGCCGAAAAAACTAACAGTTTATTTTAGCACAAACTGCAAACGTTTTAACCGTAAATTTAATAGTTATTTGTCAGCAAACTCGCCAATACTAAAAAGCGGAAAACAACGTATAGCCTACAATTAAAAGAATTCGAGCTCAAACCACACCGAATAATATAAAAATGAGTTTAATCCACAAGCCACAGACAGCTAAAATGGTAAAAAAACGAACAAATAAAAGTTGCTACTTATTTCTCATTCTGCTGAGAGTAGAAGGCTGAGTTGACGTGAAAAACGCCGGTTATTAACTTGTTGTAGGTTCTTGCAATTGTTCGGGCTGGCACTATAAAAAAATTTGCGTAACAACGCACAAACCCAGTTTCTGCTGCGAGGCATATTCCAGATGCCTTTGTAGGCTGCACTGTTGTAATGCACTGCAGCAGTGATAACACGAATTTCTGACAGCAAGTGCCAGGGCACCGTAAATACGAAAGGATGAGAAATGAACAGTGAAAACGGGCCTAGGCTTACAGCGAGCAAAGTTTTATTGTTGTTGTTAGTAACTTTTCATTCTATAAAGCACTTGGCCTGTTGTTTTTAAAATACAAAATTTAGGGTTTAAATTACCCCATTTAGGAACAAGAAATTTGAGCAAAGCTCACGAGACGCGCGAAAGCCTATAGCATTTCCAGTTCAGTAGTTATAGTTTCGAAAATCGCATATCACTTGGACTCGGCCCATCGGGACCATAATACACAT
>Ga0209367_1000349_pt1 | contig 42926 bp, 38 predicted proteins | sample WorMetLIZISLAND2_FD_187412 | JGI IMG/M metagenome (GOLD analysis project Ga0209367, IMG submission 187412) | Marine gutless worms symbiont microbial communities from Max Planck institute for Marine Microbiology, Germany - Olavius geniculatus... ... | reverse complement strand
TTTCTGTAGCTGCCCCTACTATTTGGAACTCTCTTCCTTTTGACATCCGCAATAGCTGTTCATTAGCTTCCTTCCGTCGTAAACTCAAAACATTTTATTTTTCAACGTCTAGCCATGTTTAGTGGCCTGCCTCACTCCTTACCTCAGCGCTTCAGATTCAATGAGTTTCTCGCTGACATTGTGCGCTTTATAAATTAAATTTACTAACTTACTAATTTGGTAAAAAGTATGAAATTTGTGAAAAATTTTGAATTGATATTTTTAATGCACCTAGGCTTAATGCTTAAGTGTAGACCTTGCAATGTATTGCATGGTGTTTATTTATAAATACTGAATTTGCAGTTAGCAGTATATGGTACAGTAGTTACATCGAAATTATTAGAACTACATTATTATTGAAATTTTGTCTTTTGTGTTATTTCAGGATGAAATACTTCGGGTTAGTTACGTCTGTGTTCTTTTGGTGTTATTTCGATAAAATAAAAAAGTATTTTTACAATATCACCGTACATTAACTCTGTGTGATTTTAATTTGCTATTGTGCTATATAACGTTTTTATAATTCCTGTTTGTGGCATCCTTTTATTTGTATGTTTTTTGTCTGTTGTTCTTGTTTATTGGTTAATTATAATCTAATGAATTATTCTTATGGTTCCGCTTTATTATTTAAATAATTTGATTCAAATGACTTACCTACAACCATTTATTATAGAGGTTTTTCGTTTTGTCAGATTAATAAGTACTAATTTTTTTATTTTAGAAGGTCAAAGTACTCAATTTCCTATAACTAAAGTGTTAAACAATATTTTAATTAATTAATTAATTAATTAACTAGTTATTTATTCATTCAGCCATAGTCACTGTTTGATAATAGGTCATCTACTTTTAAGTTGGCGTGTCTGTACACAGAGAATCCTGCTGTTGATTGGCAGTCTGTTTGTATGCAACGCGCAACATTTCAAACTGTACAGTCTTTTCTGTGCCTGTCATTCACGTATGCAGAAGCTCATCTTCTCAGCAGGTGAGCACATTTATCTTTAGTAGTTCAAATATAATTATATTAAATCAAGCATCAATCTATTCACTTAGTCATTCTGTTTGTTTCAACAGCATACATATATGAAAAAGTGAACATGTTTTGTTAACTTTACTTAGTGTAAACTGATAAATGCACTCGTCTAGCGTAATATTGCTGGTTGTTGATTTTATTCATATAGACGTTCTGCAACATTCGCCAGGTAAGAACATTATGTTCTAAAATCACACTGCACTCGTAGATTTTGTAGAAGGTTGTTCATTTTTAAGTAGGACCTAAATTCACCTGTCAATTTTATGGATTTATCGTCGTTGCCGTTTATTGTGTTTTGAGTTTAATTTGAAGTATTTCAGTATTATGGAAGTTTTTTCCAAGCTCATCTTGCATGAGATAACACTTTGTTTTATTATTAGCGCGGAATCTTATGTGTTTAGTTTTTTTGCATCTCTTTGATCGCTCGAAATAAAGAAAAGCATTTCCATAACATTTCAGGTGGCATACATTTCAAATTTTGAGTTTTTTTTTAAATCTTGAATATCAGTCTATATCGTAGAACGACGTAGATTTTGAATCTGTGTTTGTAATCACTATTATTCACGCTGTATCAGTATTAGCAGTGTATATCACCGCCGGTTTTGTCGTGAAGCTTGACTTTATTTATGTATTGCAGTTGTGAAAAAACATTTACCGACTGACTTTTAATATCTTTGCGTGCTTTTATCATTACACTTGTTGTTCGTTTTGGTGTTATGCGGTGTTTTATTCTGCACGAGTTGCAAGAAAACTATACTTTAACTCGATGTGGTAGTTTGGTAGTTGATGCATGTTATCAAGTTCTTTTATTGTATTAATACATCTCTGTAGTCGTGTCGTAGCTGGTTGCTAGTGCTGGGTTGATCGTTAATGTTTAGAAGACGCAAGCGACCTGCAAGACTTCCTGCGTTCGTGCAACCCTCGCCAGCAGCTGTCGGTCACGTTTGAATCGTACCTGATTAAACCGATTCAGCGCATTTTGAAGTACCCGCTGCTGCTGCGCCAGCTGATGGACCTCACCGAAGCTTACACCGACGAGCATCGCCATCTCGCAGGTGACTGACATGCGTCGTCATTTCATGGACAATGAAACAATTATTGCAAAAGGGTTGCAGAACGTTTTTAGCATCTTCAACACACGTTAAAGATAGGACGCGGTTACATGAACAACGAGACCTTTTTGCAGCTGTTTTATCTGACGTACAACCACGATCGACCTAGTTTGAATACCTGATCTTTGGCATGGTTGATTGAATCCTTAAATGTTAGGAATCATACGTCCGTCAAGTTCTTCATGGAAATCCATCTCAGAGCCAAGGGGCGTCTTACCTGCCGTATGGAATCACACAGTGTTACCTGCCACCCGACACACCTGAACACGCCTCACCGTAACCTTAGCCGATCTATCTAGCCTTCAGGGATTGAAGGCTGAGTTGACCAAACTGATAATTGGTAATACACCGAAATGTAACCACGTGATAGCGACCTGATAGAGAGTCAAACCCGCGACCGCTTGATCGTAAAACCGACTCACGCTACCAAGCCAGCTTATGTCGGGAGACCCCCCGACTGTCCGTCGCTCTGAGATGATGATGGTAACAGTTGGACGTGTGTGATGTTGATTGGACTGTGTATAGAGGCTCTGAGGGACATGCAGGCTGTGGCTGAACACATGAACGAGATGCAGAAGATTTATGACGAGTACGGTTCAGTGTTTGACGCGCTGTCTTCAGACGGAACCCTTCACTGCAGGGTCAGTCACGCAGCTTACAGTGAGTGATAGGGCTGTCCTATGTATTAACGCTCATCTCCACCAGCGTATTTGGAAATGTGAAAGCACTGAAAGGGGGGTAGCCTGCACTTTCAGCGGAAAAAAAATTGACGTCAATCTTGGCACGCGCCGTTTTTCTTATGATTAATTTATATCTTTTTCATTATTTTCAGGCCTACTTTTAAAGCGGGTGGAAGCAAATGCCAGCCTTTCTTGCTAAATGCAAAAAATAAACTACTAAATAATTCGCTTACTAGGACTCATATCATTGGACGTCAGTTCTGTGTACCATGAAACATTCGGTCACGTTCCGTACTCAACTCGTATAGTTCCTACAGTTCTCATTTTATTCATCGTTGGCACTCTACTTTGACATAGCAACGTTCCTCTTTTTTGACTGATACTGTAATTGAAATAATAAGCTTCATACACTAGTGCAACAGACGAAGAACCAATAGCAGGGGACTCATCTGCAGTAAGCGCGCGTTGTCGTCTGCAGGCGGTGAATCTGAGCGTGTCAGAGCTGCAGATGTACGGCACGGTGAAATGGCTCAACGCAAGCGACGCGCTCGGTAAGATCAAGAAAGGCGTCGAGATATTGACCGTCGTCTTCATCTTCAAGTCAGCCGTCGTCCTGCTAGCGCACGAACGCGTCAAGACTAAAAAGAAATCAAAGGTAACGTACACCGAACAATCAACCAACCAGCGTCCATATATGTATCTCGAAACGGGAGAAATTCCGTGTTGCTTTTGAAAATTACTCTACATGTAGAACGAGTGTATTGATATTGCAGAATGCTGAAGTGTTGTTTAATTTTGACATTTGCAGAGTTTGCATTTGTTGTCTGTTTCTAAGCGGTCATACATCCACTGACAGTGTCAGAGGACGTCTTTAACGTAGGCCTAAGCATTGTCTTTAACTGCCGACTGTGGTAGGCGTGCGTAGCACTCCCCGTTCTTTTCAGTGGTAGCAGTAACTGTAATTTCATTTAGCAACAAGGATGATAATGAATAGTAAAATGCAAGTTGGCTTCATACGATGTAGAAAAGATCAAAGGTTAGTAAGTGGCAAGAAAAAGTGAGAAAACACAAATATGTTTTAACAAGTGTCACGTTTGGCACTTAGGTTTATGAAATGCCTTCAGTACAAATACGTGATAAAACGTAAGAAGACCAACTAGTGTTTTCGTTAAAGTGCAGTGGCAAACAAATTATTGAGAAAACTAGCTAAACTGCATTGGCAACGATAAATGATCGAGCGTTTTGTTAAAGCTTTGTGTGGACATACAGCTACTGTCTACCCAGCTGTCGCGCAGTTCAACGAGCAGTAACAACAGTGGTGGTGGCGGTGGTGGAAGCAGTGCCCAAGGCGACTGTGTAGACTTACTGCGCTACCGTCTCGCGATGCCTGTCCATCAGATACAGGTCCGCACGGTCATCGGAGACCCAAACCAGCGACACGCCGTCTGGGAGATCGCATACTGTCGACTGGACAATTGCAACCGGCCTTGCAAAACCGTCTACCAGTTCCTCAGGTATAAAGATCGTCAGGCTCAGCTAGTGTAGTCTTTAGTTAGTTAACTACAAGATAACTGTTAGTTAGCAGATGTTAGTTAACAGATAACTGCTAGTTAGATAACTGTCTAATTAAGTAATTTAGACCCTACTGTGTTAGTGTCGAAATCCGAAATAACGTCCTAAGCCTGCTGTTGTTACTACGTTCCTCGCTTTACTGTTGCCACATGTCGCTGGCTTTCATGGTTGCTAGACCTCTGTGTACTGGAACAATCTGCCGGAGGATATAGTGACATTTCAGTCATTTTCGACCTTCAAAATCCGGCTCTTCAGGTAATCGTGCACGCCCGACATCGTCATAGCCTGCTGATTTCGTTATTAGCTTTGAAGCAGCTCTGTCACTGAGGCAAATTTGATTCGATTCGACTGACTGCTTGATTGGCAGCTCTCACAAAGCGCGTAATGACTTCATTCGAACGATTCATCACACGATGCACGATAACGTCTATCACATGCCGCCACCGCCGCCAGCGTCTGCAGCCGCTGCCGTGACGTCACAAGTGATGTCAGCCGTCAGCAGGCAGCAGCAACATCGGCATGACAGAGAAGCCTGCAGTGTCCCGTCATCATCAGGCGCACCAGCAGCCACCGCCTCAGGTCGGTTATTAACAGAAACCGTTAAAGCATTCACTGCAGCGACCTGAACGCAGATAGTTTACATTGTAATATTCTGAAGTTCTGATCTTTTTTGAAGGTTAGGCCTACTTGTATAGTTGTATAGCCCAGGCCCTAACATTGGATACGATTACGCCAACAATACTTTGCATACGTCTCTACCGTCATACCAGTTTTGACCAACTTCGGCCAATGTTGCAACCTTACGACAGCGTGAGCTACTAAAACATTTTAAGACTACCTTTTAACTCTGTGTTAACTAAGTTTTGATTGCTTTTTACGCCGGATTAAGCTATTTTGGCTTTTAGGCCTATACTGCATGATGGCCTGTTTTGCTGCATATTAGCACACTATGACGTTGTTCTCGAATGTCGATGCCGTTGAGTTGATATCGAGACGCGGCAAGTGGTGAATTGGTGGTACATGTACTAGGACTACATAGGCCTACTAGAACTACGGCTGCAGTCAACTGTGCGTTTGGGTGTCATGACGACGCAGGCGGTGCTGAGGTGACTCTGCGAACCAACAGTCAGCTGGCGGGCTCAGCTGCAGCGGCAAGTGTTCGAAGACGCTCAACAGGTGCGTCGACATCATCAGCCGACTCAACGACCGTCGTCGCGTCACACTACGGCACCCTGCCACACCATAGAGTCGCACAAGCCGACCATAGGGACCGATGTTGTCGCTGTCGTAACGTCAAACCACCCGAGACTAACAACGGCAACGCCTAGAGACTCGGAAATTACTGGCGCCGCGGTCACATTAATTATACAACGAAAACATTTGCAATTTGTTTTGTTCTTTCAATTTCTTTGTAACCAGTAACCACGTCTAAGAGGACACTCACACAAATGTTTTACACAGTAAAACGTCTGGACGTGGTTCTGTGCCAAGTACAACCCAAAAACACTTTCCGAAACATTTTTGGTACTGTTTTCGCATGGTTTATGTACATCGTTTTACATGTATCCACAGCTTAAGTTGAAAACTGCCAATTGTAACGATGGCCTAGGTCTATAGGTCACGCCATGCAAAAAAAACAACACTCATGAACCGTCAAGCCTGCAGTGGTTTTAAAATACTTTCTTATTCATTCTTGTACTGTAATGCTCGAGACCGTCCGAATCAGCATCTATGAAAACCATTTAGTGCTTATTATTGTAAAAAAATAAGCAACAAATCAACCTAATAAGCGTATTGATATATTCAGGTTGACCCGTACTAGCAATGGCCAAAAGATTTATGGTGCATTGTTGTAATAATTTACATACGTAATTATGTTAAGTGAGGCCTATGATGTAGTCAAATACTGTTATAGAGTAGCAAAAATAGAAAAAAGTATTAATGGCCTATGAGTATAAATGAGTACCGCCTAGCAGTTGTGAGTCAATGGCGGGAAAACCAACGACTGTTTTTGTTAAAGTGCAGAATTTTGGCAAACAAAATGCTGAAAAATCCAGCTAAATTAGCAAGATTAACAGCATACATATTTTGCTTTTTTGTGTGGAGGGGTCGCAGGAAAGTCAACCAAAGCTGGAAGCAGTGCCCTAGGCGCCCCCCATTCCCACCGTCCATAGTTCAAAAGCACCAAAAATCCACCAAAGTGAAATTAAGTTTTTACTTTTTAAAAGCAATGAAGTGCAGTAATAATAAATGTGATAATTATGTAATAGGCCTATGTCAAACTTGTACAACTTGTATGATATATCTCATATATTATGTACTGTATTGTGAAAGTTTTCTTGAGTGCATTCATGGTCTTTTTTCAATACTTATGCAAATACAGCAATCAAACACTGAACTCTTACTTTCTGATATGAATAGATTTCAGTTACCGCAATCGTTTGCTTCGTTAACTTCAAGTTTCCTAACAGACTTTAGCTTTTGATCAAATTAACGCCAAGGTAGAGACTAATCTACATGACCCTCTAGATGCAGAAAGACAGAGGCATTGTGAGTCAAAAAGTAGGCGGGGGCAAAAAGTTGCAATTTTCCGACAGAATTCTGAAAGACAGCTGCAATGTTCCAAGAGCAAATTTTGGTGCTCAAAATTTCAATTTTGCCCTAAATTTCCCTGAAATTGGTCTTTTTAGCCCGAAACTTTGCATTTTTAGACAAAAATTTTACAACAAAAATATTTTCCAACATCCAAAAATTTAGGGTGGGCAATTGCCTTCCACCCTCCACAATGCCATTGCAGAAAGTATTAGCGAATGATCATAAATGTTTGGATCGTTCACTGGCATAGTCGGTATAAAACTGAAGTTGTTCATCAGTAATACGCGGTTTGACGGCAGTCAATGCGGTATCAAAATGTCGGCGCTGAACACGAGTTGAGATATTGCCGGACTGAATTCCTTCAGACAGGCTCGCCATTGCAGCCTCGTGCACCACCGCCGCCACCTTCACACATCATATGCAGACTACTTACTGCTTATCATTGTCATCGTCGTCATCATTAACATCAAAATCTCAGACTGGTTTTCTTACGCTAGTCGATGTTCTCTGTTGTTTTTTCGTTATTCTTCCATTTCATGCTGTACAATTAGAAATGCTGTTGTTGAGCATTATGCACCCCATATCATGTAATGCGTGGATTTGAAACAAACTGTTACAATATGAACAATAAGCAGGCATGACCTTTGACGAGGAGTTTAATCCACAACTAATTGATCGCAAATCCAATGCTGTAGCAGAAGTAATCTTAATGTAAAAGTTCCACCGGGAGCATAGGTTGATGTTCATCTCGCTGTCTAGGCAGAGAGATAACAGACCTACAGTTCTTATGCCGGAAGTTCAACGAGCTAATTATGCCAATACCAAACTTCCTGTTACTTGTAGTACCAAATCAGTCGATCAACAAATCATTCAAGTAATACAGTAGCATAACAGTAGATATTAATCTGAGTGAAACAGACACTAGCAGTAATGTATAAGCGCTGTTATTAACTCACCTCTGCTCCAGAGTATCTGCGAGTCCTATCAACTAGTTGCACTATGTCGACATCAATTGCCACGGGTGTCTTGCGAAACAGAATCTCAAATATCTCGCGTCTTGCTGCATCATCTGGCAAACCGACGTAGATCTCACGATCCAATCGACACGGTCTCTTCAACGCCTGAAACATCGAACACCAATCAGTACAGTCAGTCAGTAACCTGTGAATGCAATATATTTAGTTTATGTTGTAGTCAACAGCTGCATTAAAACAAGAATATTTGACTTAAACTACAAAAGGTACATCGTTATTTTGTGTTGCATCCAATAGCTGTATTATAAGCTGTCTTATGTCTCTATAAACTACAAAAACCTCTGAAGACTCTGAAGCCACGATGCCCTTAATGACACCTACCAGTGTAAAAGAGCTGAAACTGGGGTAATACGTCAAAAAACAGTAAAGAAAACCTGTATGCCATTTTATGACATGCAGTTAATATGAAGAGATTTTGCCACTATAAAAAATAAATAACTACACAAAATATAAAAAAATGCACCAAAACACTTCAGGACAACTCAGTCCAACTGAGTTGTTGTAAAATCTTATTGATAATTTACACCGCATTTCATGTTGCAATACTGCAAAGAAGAGTCGAATGACCTTATCAATGAGATCTGGTCGATTGGTTGCAGCCAGTATGGTAATGTCCTTCAGTTCTACCACTCCATCAATTTCTGTCAACAGCTGAGCCATAACTCGATCAACCACATCGCCAGCAGCGCCGCCATGCCTGCATTCACATACAGTTCAATTAAACATCTCTAGCATGTGTTGCAGCCAGTGCTTGCATGAAAAACACAGAAAAATACTAGGAGACAAAAAGTAGATGAATGCACATTACAATTATGTAAATTAAGCTAAACAATAGGCAATAAAAGATTTCACACAGACGGCTTTTGACATTTCAGCCAGTTGATATAATACCATATGGACAAGGATATCACCAAATTAAGACTTCTAATTTTGATTAAAGTGGTTAATGTACAAAAAATATGTTTTCTCATTTTTATAAGTTACTCAGCCAACAGCTATCACAAATGCATTGAGAGCAACATCATCACTAATATCAGCCAAAGTGTTTGTTTTCCAATCACGTTCACTGGAGAAAGTGATTATTGCACATCATGATATTTATTTTATGATTATTCTTACTGGCACAACTTTAATTGGAAAATTAACTATTAAAATTTTATTAATCATAAACAAATTGCAACGATTAATCATTAATTTCTGCAAGCAACAGCACAGTCACTGGTAGTTTACCTTCCTCTCTGAACAGCTAAAGCGTCGATCTCGTCAAAAAAGATGATCGCGGGCGCTGCGGCTCGTGCTTTGCGAAACAATTCACGCACGGCTTTCTCTGACTCTCCCACCCACTTGGACAACAGCTCCGGACCCTGAAAGCAAATCAATTAACAATGATGTTAATATTTATCTTAACTGAAGTGCAGACATCGACGGCTGAGATACACAGTTCAGCAAGTACAACAGTTTGTCACGCACGATTCTGATGAATATGGTTACCCAGAATTGTCTTGCACCCATTGGATAAAATACTGTAGCCAATAATGACCTAACTTGAAAAAGGAAAACAAAAACATAAAAAAATATAACATGAAAACCTGACCAAAACATAAAAATACTGGATGTAGGATGAATACAACAGTGCAAACAAAAACACTAAAACTAAACCTAAATAAGCTGGCTCTAGTACACTGGTAAGAACTGTTGTAATGTGCATGCTATGACTGCATACAACCACAGTGCATACCAGAGCACATTAGCCAATAGCTACTGCAAACAGAAATAAACAAAGCACATTAACCACACTATCTATTGCATGTCAAAGTGCAATATAAGCCACAAAAGATAATACAAGACTGATACAGCAGATGCACCTTGACAGCAATGAAATTGAGGTCAGACTCGGTCGCCAGAGCTTTAGCAATCATGGTCTTGGAGCAGCCTGGTGGACCATAAAGCAGATGACCACGAGGCGGTCGACAACCAAGTCGAGCAAATAGTTCCGGGTGACGGATCGGCCAAACTATACTCTGCTCCAGCTTCAGTTTCAACTCATGCACGCCACCAATGTCTGTCCAGTGGACCTGCAAACAGCACTGGAGATACACATGCAGAATACTACAACCAGACATTTAATAAAACAAAAACAAGCTGACACCACGGTCAGATTTTGTTCAAGTAGTCCATTACGCAGAGTTGCTCCAGGATAAGTCGCTTTCCAAAAGCAAATTCCTGGAAATTGGTATGGTAATGGATAAACACAGAAAATGCAGTGAACAAATTCAGCTCCCCTCATAATATACTAGCAAGAAAACAAATGATTTACTCAGCAGCACCAAGATGAATGAATCTGAATCAGATGCAGAGACTTACATTCGGCTTTTCAATTGCAAGTTCTTTCATGGCGCTAGGCTGAATGACTCTGAGACCATGATACAGATCATCAGCTGTTACTGCTTGCTCCTCAGACTGATGACAAATGCTGTGCTGTTTAGCTATACCAAACCACATTCAAACAAAAAGATTTGACATGTTATTGAAAATTAAACTAAATTAAAATATTAAACTTTAACACAAAATACAGCTTATAAATATATCTTTTGAAATAAATATTCTAAAAGGTATCATTTGAATAAACTTATAGCTGTCTGACTTATTACCTGTGTACAGAAAAATGAATAAAACTATACAATATTTGTCCAGTGCCGCTCAAATGTATGAATTTACGGTACTTAAGACGAAATTACCTTCAGAGCAAAGAGCTGCTAGATCAGCACCGACAAAACCATGAGCTCTGTTTGCAACGTCAACAACGTCAGCCAACGACAACTTATGACGACTGACAGCCTTCAACTGATGCTGCAATATCTATTAACGACATCAAACATTAACCTGTGAAGCAAAAAACTGCGATTTGCCAAAACCCCTCAAACTACAAAAAAATGATCAAAATGACAAAGTTTTGCTGTTCAAAGAAAATTAGACGTAATGTTTTTAAAACAGTATCAGAATTAAATGCATATAAAATACTAGAAATGCATGAAAAAAACTCAAACATTAAAAACACCACTGACAACAATCAAACTGCCTCAGTAATTATCAAAATCTTAATTCACCATAACATGATAGTAAAAGAACAAACAGACAAATAAAAACTTGAATTAAATCTTCATTAGCATTAACTAACAGCAACAGTTCTTTACAGATTATGCATTGTGTAATGGTGCATAGCTGCTAATGATGATGCCAAGGATGGTAGTAGACTTACATCACGTCGTTGAGCAGCATTTGGCACAGTCATCTCAAGCTCTATGCTGATGCGAGTGCTAATGGTCAGTGCGGGGTTGACATCATCTCGCTTCCTTGTTACCGCAACAACGAACACACGACAATCTGCTGACAACTGGCAACAACATATGTCAACAATCATCTACCAATCACTAAATACTACAATGCACTATGATGAATGACACCACTAATCAAATTCTATCAGCTTAGTTTCAACTGGCCAATTTTTAAAGGTCACCAGACAGAGCCCAGTATATTTAAGTTCAACCACAGCATTTGGGAATCAGTTGAAGCATTCAATGCTCTACTTGCCTTGCAATTATGCAAGCACCATCTTCCCGAAGCACAATATCTATCAGCTATCAGTGACCAATCAATGAAACAAACAATCTATTAACTGATGGATTGGCTATCCACCAAGCAAATGACAAACTCACCAATCCACAACTGATATGACACTGCATTCTCAAATAATCTCTAAAATAATTTCTACTCACTGAATTCAGTACTGCATGCTCAAACTTATTCAATAATAATGCACCCTATAACACCATTAACATTGTTAGATCTAGCCAAAAAAATCATTTGGCTGCAACATCAATAAATGCCTGATACTGTTACTGCTTTTTTAATTTACACAAAAAAACATTGTGTAGTATCTATACAATACCAAGCCTGCCTGTTACTAAAATGGTAAAAAGTGCATGAAAATAATAATGCACTTGATTCATGCGACAACTTCAGTGATATTATTCAAAACTGAAGGTAAGAACCTGCTAATAAAGGTAATATCGCATAGTGTACCACTGCTACAGAAGTGGAATCTATTAACTGTATGTGTATATATGATAAAGAACAGTAGCTAAGTAGCTTACAACTTCATCAAGCTGAGAGCACATGCATGATATGACTCGTTGTTCTACGTCATTGTGTGAACTTCGTTGCTTTGGACACAAAGCATCGACCTCGTCTAGCAGCATCAGACTTGGTGCATTGCGACGCGCTTCAGCAAACAGCCGACGAACGTACTCCTCCGATTCTCCAACGTACCTTTGCAAGTAACAGCCCTTTACTCAATGAGAATCTAACTGACTAATTGTTCCCGGTTACTTAAGGTCAAGCATGGTGTGCAAAAGTAAACTTGCTTAAATTGTTTGTAGTGAGTTACTCAATCAACCACATCAAAGTGATGAATGGATATTTATTATTTGAAAGTAAAAAAGTAACAGCCACAAACTGACAAATGGACAGCCACACGAAACTGGTCATGACCACTACTACTGTATTATTGGTTTGCTAGCAAATAGTTACAAATAATCTGAAAGCGTTAAATTGTACCAGTACCTATAAATTTTTTAGGCAAGGTAACTTGCAAAAAATTTTCATTTCAGCATTAAAAACTTCAAAAGATTCGTGACAGAAATTACGGGCTCAGAATGGCGGAGCCTCCAACAGTGACCAGATGAAGCTTCATCGAATGAGCTAAAGCACGCACTAGCATTGTCTTCCCAGTACCTGATGGACCATAAATAAGAACAGCTCGAGGCAACTGGATACCTGTAACACAATACATGGCTGTAATCATTGTATTTTAATAGTTAATCATGTAGATTTGTACACATAATGCTTTCTATCAATTACTAAGTGTTTTGTCAACTGTCAAATCAGTTTTTATCTCTGTTGATTTTATAAGGTGCATTCTATTTGATGCCAAAAAACTATGTATAATCTTAATTAATTCTACAAAGATAAAAACACGATCAGTACTTTGCTTGTAAACATCAGAAAGAAAAAATACACATAACAAAAGCATCTATCATGCGTATCTACTGAGATACAAAATTTTGTATAGATGCAAAGATAAAAATGAACAAACCATCAGAATATAACTCACCACTCCGTGTTATAGCATCAGCTCTGTCAACATCGAGCATTGACAAGACAAGTCTAGCAAGAAATTCTTTTTGGCTGTTGGTGCCACCGACGTCATCAAGTGTAATGGCAGCTCGAACATCTTGCCTGCCAGCAGATGGAGGTTTATACAGTGTCACACAGGTTCCATTTACACACCGAAAGAAGCGTTGTGATGTATTAAACTGGTGTTTGTTTGGTTCTGAAGAAAGATGAACTGCAGACAGTCTGTCACTAACATTAGCTTCATCAGTGGAATGAACACTGCCAACAGTCTCACCATTTTCAACAATGATCTCAACTACTTCCAATTCGCATAGTGAACCGAGATAGCTCACTCTGATATGACTGCCAACAGCAACAAATGTGCCCACTGTCAACGAAAACATACAGATTAACAACAACACATAAACAGCTTGTACTGGTTCTGCTAACAACTCTCGATAAAAATATAAAGTTAGCGCTGTGGTCCAAACTGTGACAAAAACTGACAAACCGCTACAAAACAAGAGCTGAAAATACTACCACAATGATGTGTGCAATGTAACAGAAAGCTTTCATCCACTGTGCATGACTTCGCTTCACTGTAGATATCACATACAAATAACCTCGTATATAAATAGCTAAATGAAAAGAACTAACTGTTATCAAGCGTGAGCAAACAGTAGATAAACTAATGCAGCACTAGGCATATGAGGTTAGTGACAATAATGCTATAATTCTTCCACCTAGATGTTAGAGTTAGATGTTAAATCAGCAGCAAAGACCTGTTGCGTTACTAAAATCACAACTATAATTAATGATGCTCTCAGATGTTGAAATAGCTGATGGCATAATAAGACATAGAACAGACTGAAACTGTGCTAAGCAAATACAGGGACAGATAGATGCAGAGAATATGGCAACAATGATGTATACTATGCTGTATTGCTGCACACCACATGACGATAACACATTTACGTACCAAACTGCTGTTAAACACAGCAGGGTCATTACCAGCTAAATGCAAATAACAAAAACACAAACCACTTACACTAGTCGAATATGAACTTCCTTTGCAGCAAGGTCAAAACTGTCCAGAGCACAAATAGCAACAAACTGACCCGGCTTTTTGTTAAGTATATTTTGTGCTGTCCATTCACTAACAGTAACATTTGTTATTGGCAGCCGAGTGTCTGGTACGGAAAGTAGCACATACTCATGATCGACAATGGCAGGACACATAAACGTCAGACCACACAATGTCATCATAGATGGATGTATGTATATCTGGTTTTCCATTTTCTTCGACCATGTCACCATTTGTTGCTGGTCCTTTAATGGAGACTTGATGCACTCTCTCTGACACTTCTCCACTAAAATCACATTACCAATAGGTTACTACCGAAACAGCAAATTACACCAGAATTATAGTCAGTGTTACTAATAACTTTTTTCAACTTTTACTTAAGCAGAGCATTATAGACCAACACCCTAATAAAAACAAGAAATTTGAGCTAATGCTCACAAGACATGCGAAAGCCTATAGCAGTTCATGTTCACAAACTGTCAGTTTATCTCCAGCCATTTTGTCGCAGTTCATTCTTGGAGTGTGCGCTGCAGCCGAAGATTGCAAAAATCAATAAAAAAACCCTTATTTTGTAAGTTCAGGATCTTTCAACGTCACCGATGTTGATACAACTAAAAAGCTCGTCACTAGTGGTTGTTGTTATGCCCATGCCTATCTGCAACCGTTTTCACGAAAGACTGGCAAACAATGGTAAAATAAGACTTTTAAGGAGGTACCGCTCTTTGATGCCCTCATCTGCAGATTTCCTTGAATCTAGACAATCGAGACTTGGACTGTCAAAATATCCATTCAATGCTGAAAATTTCATACGCAGCTTCTCCATGTCTATCTCAATTGATTTTGGTGCAATTCGCTCTTGAAATCTATGTTGCAAACCAAAACTGCCAAAAAAAATCCATAAAACCCTCTATTTTGGCATTCAAAGTCAACCAAGGTAATTGAATTCTGCGGCAATCAAGAGCCAGTGTACGACTTCTCATTAGTGATTAATAGTAACCTAGGCCCTATCTCACACCGTTACTGAGATAAAAACAGCAACTTATTGGCTGAAAATCGCAAATTTATCTCACATGCCCTCACATTTAGCGCCCTTGTTCAAGACGACCCCCTTCAAATTTATGGAAAAGCCTAACAGTTCCTGAAACTTGAGTCTGCCAGGCAGCCAACAGTTGCTGATCCTAGCTTGCACCATTTTTGACTGATCCACCCGAGTGACAGACAGACAGACAGACGGACGGACGGACCGACGAATAGACAGAATTGCGATGGCTAAGATGCACTAAAGCAGTAGCTGTTCTCGTATGTAAAAATTGAGGATCATTGCAAGATTACTACAAAAAGGATATCTTCCTACAGCCAAAGCACAACATTAAACTGAGAATCAAACTTGATGATATATCCATGACTCCACAATAACATGCATAAAATAAATAAATAAAACATACCGTCTAATCTCGCCACAACAGATCCACGGCTAATGAAGCAATGCCGAAGTTGCTGAAGACTAGTTTTGATGTTAGATAAATCACAAGTGAAAGGTTCATCATCTGTACAGACTCCAATGTGGACGTCAACGTCTCTGGTCGATATGTGACATTTGCAGCGCTCACACACAATCCACCCAGCTTGACGCTGACTCTGCTTGGATCGAGGAGGCATTCTTTATATCTACACACAGAAAAATGCTCATGATTACAGGAAAAACTAACAGACTGATCCACATGATGTCATTCCATCACGCGTAATACCAACAATCAGAGTCATATGCATTCTAAAAACAAACACGCATTTCAAGCACCGCCAACATAATGTATGTAATATAAATTTACCGAGTTCGTCACGATTAAATGCATAACTAAAGAAAACATAAACGAAAATACAGCTAACAGAACCGGAAACAATATTCAAGATGCAAACCAAATCCGACGAAAATACGCCGTGAGAAAGAAACCGAAAATACTGAACAATTGAAAGTAAGCAAGGAGCATGCATGCTGAGTGATAGTAGCACGCTTCAGGAGCGTCCATACGCGTCCATCTATTCTATGGCAGGCGGCATAAATCTAAAAAGCCCGTCACCAGTGCTTGTTATGATATGCAGCAAGTCTGTACCTATCTGCAACCGTTTTCGCACTATAACAGTCAATAGCGGCAAAATAACGTCTTTTTAGAGGGGTACCCCTTTTGATTTGATGCTCTCGTTCGAGAAAAACCCCCTCACCCATGGGCACAAAATTTTGCCACGAGAAACCAGAGTCCTTAGGGTAGCCAACAGTGAAGATTTCGCGATCCTAGCTTGCACCGTTTTGATAGGGCTTAAGGGTGTGACAAAACAGAGACGGACGTCCAGGCATGCACGGCTTAGACGCGCGAAGCATCACATGCTGTCGCGCGTAAAAAAACTACTCGGCTATGTGTGTGCTACGCCCTAGACCGAATCATGTAGACCCGTGATAGACCTAGCCGCCTTGCACCAACCAGCACTGGTCCAGCACAGTGGCAGATCCAAAAATTTGGAAAAGGGGGAGAGCAAGAAATAGGGCCTGGGGAGGGGACTGTGCCCATTCCGCAAAACGTTTTAAAAAATTCTGCGCAAAAATATTGCATGTTCGTGCAAATTTGTCACTTGTTCTAAGATGCATCCAATCAATAGGGGGGACGGCCGCCCCCTTGAATCCGCCACTGGTCCAGCAGCACCTACATGATAGTTCTACATGGGCAGTTTATGATGCTTGAACACTTACAGAAAAAATTGCTGCATTTTTAAAATTAAACTACGAGCAAACTAAACCAAAGAAACAAGTCTGACAAGCTAGCTTTGTGGTACTATCTCAGACATCTTGAATAATTGTTTCTTCGGCTTAGTTTGTTCATATTTTAATTTAGCCTGTACCATTTTCATTATCTATGGTGACAAACAGTGGCTGGTGGGCACAGCTTGTGCACAGTGAAAAATAGGGAAAAATGTTTTGTCAAAAAATGTAAATCAAAATCCCCCAATTTTTCACTGAGCAGTGTATATACACCTTTAACAATACTTCCACTTTTTTAATTTTTTCTGGCCAATCTATACTCTTAACAAAACTTCTCCCTTATTTTTAGGCCCTATTTCTTCCCTATTTTTGACTTAACTCCCTTAACAAAACTCTCCCAACCCTAGAAAGAAGAAAAAACCCAAGGGCGGAAAGGGGTGGAGAACTCAAGTTCGTAAGCAGGATGGGAGAATTTAAGACCGAAAGTGTGGGAACCTGAGTCTAAGTGTGGGGGAACAGTTGCACCAGATTTCAATTCCATATTTGAGGAGATAGAAGCCACTGGTGACGAACAAACATCACCAGCTGATTATTATTGATGACAGTATAGTGAGGCTGTAGTGAGACGACAAAACAAATGGTGCTTTATGGGCGGTGGACCTAAATGTAGATATAGATGATATGTTAAAAATAAAATTAACGGTTTTGTGATTGTGAAAACTAATTGCCTCTATAAGAACAGCATAAAATTTGTAAGAAAGTAACAGTAATATAAGTAGGTCTATGTTCCGTTACTCCACTTATGCTATGACATGTTGTTATTTTTTAAATCTGGTAACACAAACTACAGCATATTGGAACTGTAACCTATAGCCTACAGGCACAGGCCTAGCTGAACAGTTCAATATGCAGATTTAGGTACAGTATGGTAAAACTATAATGAAAAAAATGGAAAATATCAGCTCCTGACAATTTATTCTCAAATCACAAACAAAAACGACAAGCTGCAGTATACAATTGATATGAAATGACATGGTCTGGCGATTTCACATTTATCACACGTGACCACAGAACACCATTACTCAGCTTACAATCTGCCTGCCACATAGATGCTACAGTCAGCCACTTCTAAACACATTATCAGCAGTGTACAGTGCACAGACGCAAACAGACACATGTATTTTACGACTTACATACACCATGGTCTCTGGACTGGTTTGGGGACTGAACAATGCTGTCTCAAACTTTGTGCTCTCTGTCCCTCGTCTTTCACTGTTGGCCTGTAAGTTCGAAAACTTACCGCCAAAAAATCCAAGCTTTTGCTTGCTTTTCATAATGTTGCTATTTTTGTTACTGGCTGGCATGGTTGGTTTCTTATTGAAATATGGTCACGTTCGCATCCCGAACATATGCACACTGTTACATACACACATACACACAATGGCAGAGCAAGAAAAAATTCAGGTAGTTCAATAAACTGGGGCCTGCGATGCCGGGAGCCCAAAGTGAAAAAACACAAAAATAAGAAATTTTCTCAGCAGCAGAGTTCATCTCAATAAAACATCAAAACTTTTGGCAGTTGGAGCTTCATCCCAGTCCCTACTGGGGGTCAAGAGAGCAGTGTAATCTCCCCTTGTTTTACTGGGGAAGCTAATGACACTCCCTGGCCCCTAGCTGGCAGATAATGCTGGACCCTCCCCAAAACTGCACCCCTGGTGTCAGCCGTTCGGACTTAAAAGTTTGACCCTTCGACCTTGCAAACGAAAACTCCTGACTTACTATTGAACCATGACCTGTCCGAGCCATGCTACGCTAACACGCACATAGATGTATAACCACAGTACAAACACAGACTATACAAACACACCGTATATCTAACAGGCAAAACACATACACTCACACATTACACACCATATTTACAACCGTTCATGCTACACAGTGGTCATCTGATCACTGAATTCAATAAAATGGAAAAATAAATATCATAGCAAATGCTCCACCGAAAAGTACTGCATTAATTATCACGCAAAGGACAACAGTCTAGTGACGTAAAAATCCGAACTAAATAAATACGTAAATACTACATGGCACTAACAGTATGCTCAAGTTCACTTACAAAACATCACGCTGGAATCAAACTTGTTTTAGAGATGATTCACACTAATTGTAACTTTTTCACTGTGGTACTATGTGCCAGACCAAAGATCTTAAACTCGGCTAAACTGGTGAGCCTCACAGATAAAATGTGGCAATTGGGGAACTGCATTCATTATAAAGAAAAACCAAAACCCTTCACATGCATACCACTATGTCATTTTAAAGAAGTTCATCTGATATAGTAAACTTAAGTAGCTCGTGCACCAAGCATTTGACAGGAAATTCCTTAATTGTGACTGCTTGCTCGACACAGCAAATTTTTGGTAAATTTTTGCTAGTCCAAGTGAGTCGCTCAGGGCAGCAGATAATGGATTCAAAAGTAACAAACCTCATGGTAGACTAAATTGACAAAGCATTTTTCAGTTCTTAAATGCACGTTAAGCCTAAAGCATGCTATTAAAAATACAACTGCAACACTGGTTATGAGTGAACTCGTGTTATTCAATCTCAGAAGTCAGTAATTACAAAGCTGCTCATATAAAATGCTTTGCTTACATCAATACTAATGTGCTGCCTGGAACCGAAAGCATTCTAACACCGCATCCACAAACGGAATGCATAATGTCACAACAAAATCATCACCACAAAATTCAACACATGAGATCAATAATATGGTAATAACATTACTGTAAAAAATGCAAACAAAAGACGTTCACAGTTTGATACATCGATAAAAACGTCAACAATTCTATCTCTGCAATTCAACCAAGCAGATACGATACACAACAGAATAAGTAAACACACGAAAATATTTATTTGTATAACAAAACTTAATTAAAAATGGCAATGGTCGAAATATACGTAACCAGGAAGTAAACACATCTGACTAGCAGAAGCATGTAAACTATGGTTTGATTCATTATACATTCAATGCATACAAAACTGTCCAAATCATAAGATTATATCAGCACTAATCACATCTATGGACATCAACCCTGAATGAATACATGTGCAGCGAACACAGAACACACTCAAGGTACAGGTGGCCTCAAATGGATGTGGTACATGGGATCCAGCGATTTACTCAGTAAAATCGGTTTGGATAAGGCAAAAAAATCAACGATCCATATCACTTTCATCTAAGGCTACATTCAGACTTCAAAATATGCAGGTTCATCCCAAAAGGTGCATTTTAATTGAACAAACAACCATTTGACTGGTTTCAATATTATATTATATTATATTAATTAGTTCCATGATCTATAGTGAAATTCAAAACTCCTGATTTAAAAAGTGGTGCAACAAATATCCAGCTGATGGGAAGTCGGTGATATAAAGCGAGGCTGAAAAATCGATGGCCCAAGTAAACAACAAAAATCAAATTCCTTGGACTGGGTCTGCACAAATAACTTAGGCCTGTACAAACTATTCTCGATGCATTTCTCACAGTTGCCATTGTTATGAATCAAACACTGCGCGACCGAGATTAAACACACACAGACAATACATTATGGTGGCGTTCTGTTTTCATGTCTCGGTGCAAATGTCAGCAAGTTTACTAAAGCGTGGACCCCAGTTACTCAGTTCATCCCAGTCTCCTGTGCCAGCATCGCTCTCATCGCCCGATGCTACAGAGCTCAGTGATCCGGCAACACTTCCCCCACCCTCGTACGCATACTCGCGTACACTGTCATATGGCGGGGCACTTGGATCAGAGTTGACAGCATGCAGTCGACCTCCGATGAACCCACATACATCTTCACTGTCAGCCACCGTACCTAACAACACACACAGTATCACTCCATTACACAAAAAATCTTGCGATTAATCAATCACCGAATAGGACACAAAAAAGCACACACAGATCACAATAAAACCACAGTACAAGATGCCACAAAAATAAAAAGAAAACAATCTATAATGAAAAAAGCAGCAAAAACATGTATGTCACTATACTAATCATTGTGTTAAAATAAATGTGCAGAGTGGCTGCATTACAAACAGTTTAAATGCTTGATTCACAATCTGCACTGTCTTTACACCGTGGTCCATAAATAACGTGCCACTTTTATTTTTTGAATAAATGTACAAAACATCAGTTTATACACTTGTTAATGGCAACATTGAAGAACTTGCACATCGAAAACAGCAAAAATCACAAAAGGTGATACTGTCCGCATCACACTGACTGTGTGTCAATGAGCTGCTGAATAATATCACTTTTTGTGATTTTTGCTGTTTTCGATGTGCGAGTTCTTCAATAGTGCCGTTAACAAGTGTATAAACTGATGTTTTGTACATTTATATTTGCTGTTTTAGTACTAAAATACTTTGCACATTGGGCTGAGCTGATACGGCCTCAGTGCTGGACAAATGCGACCTGTCCACCCCGAAGGTAAGGTAAGGTACTAAAATACTGATTTCCTATACTGGTGATCAGTGACAAAGATATTGCATAATTGCACCTCAGATATTTTTTGCAGCAGCCAAGCCGCTTATAGCTGTTACTTACTACCTAACGGCGTGACTGAACAAAGCAGATGACAAGCGTCAGGTATGACATCACCGCTGGGCTGCATTGCTGACAATATTGAACAAAATTCCTTTTATATCCACAAAATGGCTATATAAATAAACGAACTAATTGCACGCATCACCCGCTTAATATAGGCCCAGAAAACACTTCAATAACGCTAATTTAACCATTCGTATTATTGTAGTTAATGGATCGTTGCGTAAAATGGCCGACCACAAATGTCCATAAAGTCGAGTCACACTAAAGTCTGAGCCCATCTTGTAGTTAACCGACTTCTAGCCAATTTTTGGCAAAAATTCTACAAATTTCGTTGCCAAGACAACGAGAGTCAACCATGGTAGACTTACTAAAATTATTTATTTGCTACACCCTCAAAACTCCTTGTTAGATGCAAGAATCTTAGAGATATCTCATACATATGTCGAGTTATAGCCCATTTGACCCAAACTTCGTTCCCATTGCAACGAATGTCAGTCGGGGTAAAATTCGATTGGCAGCATTCGCTGGCCCATCCCCCCCAAACCCCAGTATAGACACAAAAATCTCGCAGATATCTCTTACACAAGCCAAGTTATAGCCCATTTTGTCCCAAATTTCGTTGCCATGGCAACCAAGGAGGGTCCGGGGTAAAATTGAATAACACCATTGGATTGGCCATCCCCGAAAACCATACCATAGAACCAAAAATTACGACTCTATCTTATACACAGCCAAAGTTATGACCGTTTAAAAAGTTGTTTAATTTTCCCATAGGTGCCATTGTAATTTTTTTGATTTTTGCGAATAAATACGTTAAATATTATATTTTAATTTTCTAACCCCAAAAAGGCACTTCCTAGTGCAGAACTGCATCGTTTGATGTATTAAGCGTGCGTAAAAATCCCTTAAGGGGTCTGACCTGTGGGTGCGTTGAAGAAAAAGAGGCATATAATTATAAAGAAAACTTTTTACTTATATTTCACCCATTTGCCGAGAAACCCCCTTGGAGGAATTTGCATAAAATTTTGCATGACGGGTCCCTCCCCGACGTGATCAACCGTGCCAATTTTCTCTCAATCGGGCCAGGGGTTTTGATTCTGTGGGGAGTCAAATTTTTGGACTCCCCATAAGAAAAAAAAGTCGCCGTTAACACAGGGTTTGAACTGCCGTTCAGCCTGTGATAGCTCCATAAAACATTGGCTGATTTTAATAATTTTTGGCATGCAACATCAAGAAAAAACTTAACGTAAATGACTGTAGTTTTGGCCACCTCACTTTAATGCTGTCACTACCCTACCTTATGAAATGCAGAAGTCGTACTTTGGTCATTTACAACAATGAATTCATACTGGATAGTGCACGTGCCGGCTCAGAAATGATTAACTGAATGGCAACAAACATGACTGGCAACTACTGTATCTCAAAAAGTCACACGTGTCACATCACATCATCTTTATTACAGCATGTGCTCAAAATGTCCTCCTCCAGCACCAATGCAAGCAGCAAATGTTGACACCACTATGTCAGCAGGCTCGTTAACATGCATTTCACAAGGTAGTGTAACGACAGTATTGCAGGGAGGAGGCCAAAACTACAGTCATTTGCGTCGAGTTTCTTCTTGATGTTGCATACCAAAAATTATTAAAATCGGCCAATGTTTCACGAAGTTATTAAAAAAATAAAAGTGGCAGGTGTACATTCTACTTGTCCAAACCATTGGCATCTGCCCTTCCTATTCACCAAGCTGACTGCTTCCAGTCCAAATAATTTTCTAAGCTGTGTATTTTGTTCTATCCTTTTCTACACATCCACCGGTGAAATAAAAACTGGCAAATATTACTGTGGTATCCTTCAGCTATAACATTTCTAAAACTAACTTGTAATTATTATGTATCACAACAACGCTGCAACAACTGTACCTCGGATAAGAAGTGTGTCGGCATCAGACAGTGAAGAAGTCTTGCCTTCCAGTCCGGGCACATTGCCGTTCACCGGCTTCTTCAGTTTGTTGATGTCATATGCATCCTGATCCTCTTCACCTAGACGCAGGGAGTTAGCAATGACCATGTGTGCTAGAAAGCATTCAAAGAACTGTCCTAGAAAACGATTTATCACTGATTTGATGCCGCATCCAGTTCCGCCAAAGCTGAGGCAAAGACCCAGTTCTGGAATTGTTCCTTCTTCATCTAATGTCCAAATATTTGCAACCAGATTCCTCCCAATATCAGAAACAGTTATTCTGCTCTGGCTTTTTGCAAAGCTTGTACAACACAGACTATCTGTTTCCACATTTCCAGACACTGTAATGCCTGCATGTATTCAATGATGTCGACACAGTTCTGTAACATTTATGATTATGATTATATTCTAAATGAAGCAAACAGACTGATCCACAAATTTTAGTGGTCTGACACGCAGGCTCAACAACAGTAATGATGCACGAGGCACTGTCCAGATGTATAGTGGACTGGATGGTTCAACTCAGTCATATGGTGACTTTCAAATTTGGACAAAAAATGATGCATGAGAAACGCAAAACTGCTGAGCAGCAAAGAAAGTTAATTATTGTAACAAAAAGACATCTGAGCTAATGCTCATGAGATGCATGAGAGCCTATAGCAGTTCCTGTTCGCAGGTAATCTTAGTCTATTTCCATCCATTTCATTGCAATTCACTTTTCTGCAGCCATAAATCACCTAAAAATTACTAAAATCCATATTTTTGGAGTTTAAGGTCAACGATGTTGATACCATTAAAAAGCATGTGACTGTGACCATTGCTAGTTATGATAAGCAGCATGCCTGTGCCTATCTGCAGCTGTTTTCATGCTAAACAAGCTAATAGCAAAAAAACACAACTTTTTAGCGGGGTACCCATCTTTGACAACCGCATGCACTAGCCGTTTTGAACGTAGGGGGTCGGGACATGAACTGCTAAAATCTACATTTAATGGCAAAAATTTCACACACAGGTTGTCTTGGTCTGTCTCCAGCCAATTCGGTGCAATTCACTCTTGAAATGTGTGCCACAGCCCAAAATAGCAAAAAATTTACTAAAATCCCCGATTTTGGGGGTTCAAGATCATTTAAGTCTTCGACGTTAACATTCATTTCCTAAGAAAGCTCGTCGCCAGTGCTTGTTACAATAGCAGCATGCCTGTGCCTATCTGCAACTATTTTCATGCTAGAGAAGCCAATAGCGGTGAAATAACGTCTTTTTAAAAGGGAGTGCCCCTCTTTCTTCCCCTTGTACATGGGGACTCCCTTACCCAGCGGCAAAAAAATACTAGACTCTGAGCTATCATATGGTGAAAACCCAAAGTCTATATCTCACTTTGGCTCCAATCGGTACCGGGTCATGACAGACAGAGAGATGGACAGACAGACAGACAGACAGAATTACTGTAGCTAATATGCGCTATAGCTATGCTAGCTCTCGCGCGTAAAAACGACAAGGAGCGGATGAAGGACTAAATGATGAATGGCAAATAAAAGAGACGAGACACATGCAAGTGCACTCCACTTTGTCACTGGTGATCACAACAGAATAGGAAACTATCAGTAAAAAGAACAGCAGTACTCACCGACGCCTTCTTCATCGTAGTGAATAATGTTCTCTCGTACGTCGTCGTGTGCATCAAGGCCTGAGGCGTAGGCTCGTGGACGTGACAGCCACCTGATGTAAGCTATCACTACTAGCACCAGAACTGCACCGCACAAATACAACTCATCATACTGTAACAATAACGCAACTTACATGCCATGAAGTGGCACTTTTACGAAAATAAATGCAGAATACCATGCCAGTAATGCAATATGTAACAGGTACAATAACATCGTTAATTAGGTTAGCATACTAAACAGTTTGGATCTTCAGATGGCATTTTAGCAACAAGATAATGTAAAAATAAGCTGGGTTTGACATCAAAAAAGTAACAGCTATTAGTCAGTAATATTGATCTCCTTTTTGCAAATTAACGTCACACAAGATCCACTCAACATGCACACTAATTGTCATCTGAATTTCCTCGCTTGGCATTCTAAAAACTCAATTAATATGGCATGAAAAATATGTAATGAGGCAAATTCAACAAATGTTCAAAAAAGGAGCTCACTGAGAAGAATGAGAGCACATGCAGTGATGGCCAGTTGCGCTTCGGTGCTGATGACAACTGTCACCGCACCACGCCGCTCACGGCACGTCGGTCCAAAGTAACCGTCATCACAGTCACACGTGTAACCGTCATCTGTATCACGACATGTGCCGTAGTAGCACAGCGACGGGTTCTCCGAACATTCATCGACGTTCTCACACCATGTGCTGCCTTGAAACAACCTCTTACCAGCCGGGCACCTGCAACAGTCATTCATTCGGTTTTTCAGAAAATAACAGATAAACAAATATGTGTATGAGGAGTTCGTGTAATACTGTCTACAGAGAGAGAGAGAGAGTCAATGTATATTCCCTCATCAAAAAGTTTTTGTGTTTGAACACTGAACTATGACCAAAAAGTTGAATGATGATTGAGTATATAATCCCACTTAATAACATAATTATACTGTTATGCTCAAAACTAAAGAAAACTGACAGAAAATGCAAACAAAATAACAATCTTCTGTGCAATCATGGTGAAAAACAGTTCGTCTATACAAAAGACATCAAAATTACGTCATCTCTATATACTACAACTTAATGAAAAATATCGATAACTTTAAGAAATCAACAAACTACCTGCACTCCGCGTGGCGCCACAGATCGAAACACAACAGCTCATATGGGCAGACAAAGCCGGAACCACTGCCACACATGTTCGACTCACAGCCAAACCCTGTATTCTGGCTGCGCTCCATGTAGTCTGCTGCACTGCTCTCCGCATTCTCCGCTTGCATCATCGGAAACCACTTGCCACCAAAGCGAACATCATTCATGCAACCTAACACAGATGATACAATCATGCCATTAAGCACATATTATGAGCAATTCTCTGACATTCTGCACCAACAGCGAGACAAAATGACCTAAAGTTTCCCCAGAAAACACTACGAGAAACTGCTGAAACGATAATGTGCAAAATACACAAAACTAGAAATTTTGGGCAAAGCCCAACGTGAGTCCGCCCGGCGCTTTAAGTCCGACTGGGGGGAAATTAGGGAGGGGGTAAAATTTCCCCGACACCAAAGTCACATGGTCCGAACTCAAATGCATTGGCATACGCCGAACGCGCATTGTCGACTTAGGGTATGTCAACATGAGCGCTTATAACTTTGTTCGTAGTGGACGGAATTTCACAAAAATTTTTTTGTTCAACGCCATTTAGATTTTGTCGCTATCATCATCAGTTCCAGAGATATTTGCATTCAAACTCGAAAGTTGTCATAAATCACACCAATTTTTGAACGTTTTTTGCCTTCCCAAATTTTAAGGAAGGCGGTGCCCCCAAAAGTTGTACTTGCATTAACACCCCAACCTAGAGACACGTCAAGTGCCAAAGTTTCGTCAGGCTACACCCCCTAACTCCGAAGTTATAAGTGCTCCTTTATTACATTTTAAGCCAATTTTTGACCCCCCTTTGAAAAAAATTGGAAGGGGGGCCCTTGTCCCCAGTGGGGAGTGCGCTAGTAAGACTTGGTCATTCTCTAGCGCGTGCAAAAATTTGGGGGTGCAGCACCCCCTAGTGGCCGAAATATGTTCTTCCGAAAAATGCACTTTAGGTGGGTACGATTTCACATCGAGATCTCCAAGGTTACTGGACCAAACTTCACTGGACTTGTTTTGCCTAACGCAGGAAGAATCGCGGTAGATAAAATATTTATCCGATTTTGAATATCTTCATCCGTTTCGGAGATATTCGCCGCCGAACTTCAAACTCGTCCGAAATCGGGCTAAATTTTGCATGTTTTTGGCCCCTGAAATTTTTTTTGGAGTGTGCCTCCCAAAATTTTGGACCAACATTATAAAATTGGGCCTAGTATTGACCATCGTGCAAAATTTCACGCCGGTCGGCCCACGCATCTCGGAGATCTCGCGTTCAAAAAATTTTTTTAAAAACATCTGGGCAAAAACCCAAGTCCGCTCCGCAAGCTATCGCTTCCGGGCAGACTAATAATACTCAAATGCTACCAAAAATGTGCAGAAAACGGAAAAAGGATTACTACAATGTATTCATCACATGAAGAATTTAAGCCTCGCTCAAGGATGCCTGCGGCATTTTACCATTTCATTACTACTCTTCCAAAAATGTTGTAGGCTGCCGAACACCATCAGCACCAGCAATCGAAGGTTATCTTCATCAAAATGTCATCATGTGTCCATTTAGCAGTTGCAAAAAACTTCACACAGCATATGCATCTTAGAATTCATCATCATCAGTAGCATGCACCAGAGTGGTGCATAGCGACACAAATCAGCCCCATCCATTAGAATTAATACATTCAAATAAAGGGTTGACTGAAAATGGGAAAACAGAAAATGCAGAACCAAAAAGGAAGTCATGGCACTTAAAGTACTCCAATAATTTTATTATCACAGCATCGTTATGAGCCACATTTGTGAATCTTGTTCTAATCTGATGTATAAGTGCCGCCAAAAAAATTACCAAAAAGACAACCAACATGTGCACTACTCTGACATGGAAATCTGCAGTTGTAAAAACGCAAGACATGATGATAATATTAACATTAATTTATATTACGAATTTTACGCACTGTTGTCAAAATCGTGATCGACCAATGGGAGTGAGTTGGAAGATGGAAAGCGAACATCGCCACCAGCAAACACATTCCGCTGACTCAGACGAATCTCGCGATGACCACCGGGAAATCCGAATGACTCATTGAAATTCCGACCTTCTCCACCATCGACCTTCAGCTGGACCCACTGGCCAACACGAGTCACGTAGGCCGTATGCCAGCCTCCATCCGAGACATTAGCATAAGACAAGACGATCTGCTGCTCACCTGCTCCAAGGTTGTAACGGAACTGCAGTCGACACTGCACAACCTGGCAGACATCACACAAGCAGACTGATCATTCAACACAATGCAATGTTTTTTTTGGCCACATTTGTACCTCAGCCTCACCTTACCTTACCTTACCTCCGGGGTGGACAGGCTCTTACACCTGCCCAGCGCTGAGGCCGTATCAGCTCGGCCCAATGCGCGTCCCCGAATGTAACCAGAAGGTTACAGGTACCGGCCATAAAGCCATAACGGCTGTGAAGCCGTAAATAAACGGCTGTGAAGCCGTAAGTAGACGGCTATAAAGCCGTAGTCAGCTGTGAAGCCGAAACCAGCAGCTGGTATCGTGTAGCAATATGCCTACACGAATTTGGTCAGCGCTTAGTCGCTCCTTGCCTCCAGATTTATTTGTACCTGAGATTAAAGTTAGATTTACAAATGCGGCTAAGATTCAGTGTTTTTACCCACTGACATTGTGCACTATAAAAATGTACTTACTTAATTACTTACTCGTTGGCGACATAGCCAAACTGGTAAATATACCATTTATGATAGCTGCCATAAACACTTACTCTCCCAAAACACAACAGATAGAATGCCTTCCCTGACGCTCAACGCTCAAGAATTTGCTGCATCACTAAAGGTATATGTACTGACAAACAGTGGCACATCAGCTTTTAATGCATAGCAATGCCAAAGAACAGCCAAGAAACCTGTCACAGAGTTACTTTTCTTTGCACTGTCTCAAATGGCATAAAGTTACCCTAAGGGGACCTCACAAAACAAAAGAAAAATACCTGGATGCCTTTTCCTTTGCAGAGGCAAGAGACAACATTGTTTCTCAATTTCAAAAACTAAAGGACAGCAGTAATTATCCGAGCTGCGATAAAAAAAAGAAGCACCTACTTCGAGAACAAGATATTCGGATTTCTGAGCATTCTGTGCCTTCCAAAGCAGGCTGGTGCCATGCTGCCGAGTGCGGAACATCAATTGCAGATTGGTCTGATGTGCTCCACGCTTGTCCAGACCAGCATAGAAGTTGTCTTGGAAATCCCACTCTATGAAACTGTTCCGTTGGAAGTCAATGACGGTAGTTGCTGCAGAATACAAGTAACACTGTTTTACCCATGGTATATAAAACCAAGTGAGTGTTTGATCATTATTATTAAAGCTGTCAAAGCGTTAATTTTTTTAGCATGCTAATGCAATGCATTCATTTTTCAGCACGTCTTTTCATGCATTAATAATGCATCATTAAACACTGCTGATGAAGTAGGTGGACTACATTGAAAGGGTGACGAAAATGAAGTGCACAAAGTTGTGGCCATGTTGCAAGACCATAACAGTAGTGACAGAACAACAACAAAACAATTTTAATTACTTGAATATTATTCCATCATCAAATAAACGTAATTTAATGGAATACTGAAACTTGTGTTTCACAGAATTTAATAAATTTGCATATATGCATCATTTTTTAACGCGCATTAATTTATTAATGCAAACGCATTAATATGACAGCTCTAATTATTTTGTACACTGTAAACAGCAAAAATCTTTCTGTGCAAAAAAGGACATGCATAAGTAGATTAAACTGACAGTTTGTTTGTCAGTTTTCAAGTGCAAATAATGTACTGTATCGTAGCTGAGTGTGAAGGATTAGGGTTGTTAACTATATAGTTAACTCAAAATATTTTAAGCAAAAAATAAGCTAACAAAATATTTACGAGTGTTGCAGAGAGCGCCTCGCCAGCCTGGCTGACAAATGCACTGAAAGTTGGTGTTGACAAGATTGCCGATGCAGGCACCGTTAGAACCACAGTGTCCAGCAGCACGTCTGTAGCTGCCCTGGAGACCGCACACCACATCCTCAGCATAGCAGCCATCAGACGTTCTGCTGTGCTCACCCACGTCGCCGATGTGAAGATCATACATCTGCAATACAATGCAATACAACATCATTCACCACAGAAACGTGGTGTTAGTCTCAGTGTCTCGGTCTCCAGATCTGATTGAGATGTACTAATGTTTCATCTCAAAGGAGTCTTGGACAAAGTGCTCAACGTCTCGGTCTCGACTCAGTCTTGAAGCTACGTGTCTCGAGTCTTGTCTTGTCTTGGTCTTGGCCCGAAACGTCTTATGCCTATCCCTAATTTTTACAGGGCCACTTACGACAAACGTCCAGAAGCGCCAGCTTTTGCCAACAAAAGTTAACGTTAATAAGCTGTACAAACAGTTCAGTCTGAGGTGGCACTTAAAAAGACTGCTGCAACAAAGGATCAAATTTAATGTTGTTTAATAAACAAGTGACGCCTGCTTGAGGACCTCAAAATTTGACCTCTTGACCAAAAAACTTAATGAGTTCATTAATGTCCCAAGATGCACGAGTGGCGACAGTGAGAAAAATCATCAATGCATACTGCCGACGCAACAGAAAACAACTCTGAAAATGGCACTGTAACCTATTTAATCATGCCTTGACCTCAAACTTTGAACTTTTGCCCCCAAAAAGTTATCAGTTCATCTTTATTCCAAGTTGCACCACTGACAAAAGTACACAGAATTCCATTGATGCACATTGCACACCAAAGATAAAGTGGAATCATCACTGTGGCAAAGGCATAAAAACTTTCAGACAGCATGGTGTTCAAAAGTGACAGCTGGAGGCAAATACCTGTCCGTTGTGTATGAGGTTCTTGATGCAGCCACTGAAACCATCACGAGCAATGTTGGGTGGGTATGTGATGTCAGCATTAGATCGGCCACCAAGCTGGAGTGGAGTGCTAATGCTGAGATAGCGACCTTCGCCAGGCGTCTCGCTCACAGCTTCACAGGCACGACGGTCCTCCATGGACGTCTGTTCAGTGTCGCTCTCCACTATGCCGGCCACTTCACAACTGTCCACTACCAGCCGGACTTGCTGCAATGTCACCAACACAGCAGAGCATAATCTCATGATATGATGCGGTACAGTGGACAACACAATACAATAAAAGCAACACAATTAAATAGATACAACGAACTGTAGTTCTGCACATTCAAAGCCAGTTATAAAAAATGTCTCAAGCCAACTACCACTCAACATCACAGGCACACACAACTGCTGAGAGTAAACAATTATTTAATTATACATTTATTTATTTCAGAAAAAAGCAAAGGGCTCAACAATCCCTGCTAACATGCTGTTCAGTGCAAAATAATGAAGACAAGCAAAGCAAGCTCTAAGCGCAGAGAAACAAATAGCAAAACTGCAATAAACATAAGCACAGGCTATTTTGAACAAGAATTTTGCTCAAACTGAAACGCACAAAAACATACATGTCTGGCTTGGTCTAGTGTGCACGTTATTTGGTGTTGCACAAGTCTCTTGTCCAGAACAAAATGCAGTTAAATTCTGTGAAAACTTTCTTGTACAAGTTTCTTGCATTTGTGTCATGTGCCTTAAAAACTCGAGCAGCAGCATACCTTGCCAGCAGTGAATATATCAACACGATGCCAATGTCCATCACTGAGCTTGTGCTGTCGTACAACTCCATGTCTGTCTCGGCCATCAATCGTCAGCTTCGTCTCTCCGCTGCCGAGGTTCATCCGCAGCAGCGGATATCCGCGCTTCATCTCCAGTATGACGAAGTCCTCCCCATCACCCTCCGACAGTTTGGTGATCGGTCCCTGGTAGAGAACAAGTCCATTATCCTCGGTGGTCATGAGCTCCAGGCTTGTGTGGCTGTCTCTGCACTTGCTGAGCGGCTCAAACCATGCCCAGCCGTTCCCAGTGAAGCTGTGCTTTGTCTGCTGGCAGCGAGGTCCGTCGAAGCCCTCAGGACACACGCATCTTCAACACACAACACACAAATAACATCGATACACACATGCCTTCTCTTGCGCTGAACCTAACTACAGTAACTAATACACTGGAATAAGCAAATCACAAGCAATGCTGCAGCAACCTCCAAAGAGAGTCTTCCTTAACAATCCAGCCTAACCCAAATAAACTAAAAATAAACACTCCAATTATATAAAAAACAAACATACTAAGTGAGAATATGTCACACTTAACCCAGTATAATACAGCCAGCCTCTGTTTTTGGCAAAATGAAATAATCAGTCACAAACGTGCAATCTGATTAACTGCTAAAAAGTTTCAATATATCAGTATTTTCATAAAAAATATAATGCGTTTCCTGTTATACAAGTGCTGTTAGCAAAACAGCCATCAACTGGCAGCATACTATTAATGCCAGCTGTCTATCTAACCAGCCTTCTGCTCTAAAGTTACTCTGGGTTAAGTTTGTAAATTCTGGAGAATTGTTAAAGCATCTACCAAAAGTATTTTGGCATTTTGATGCTTAACTGAAAGTAATATATCGCAAATTTTCTTCCAATATTATACTTAAATCTACAATACCAAAAAAGCTAAAGCTGCCACTATTTTTTGTAGTCATACTACAAAACTTCTTGAACTCGACATTCACACTATGGGTGACTATAATAGTAAGTTTTAGTTTTTAATTTACATTTTATACTCAAAACTACAGCAGTCCCAAAAGCTATTCATTTAAGAAACTCGTACTGTATAGTGAAAGGAGTGGGCTGATGGCATGTGCCTCCATTGAGGCAACTGTCAGGTCGACATTCGATGATATCAGACTCGTAGAACTGTCTCGCAGCACATGCACAGTGCATCTTGGTATAGGTCAGCAAACCGACAATCGAAGTTCCGTTTGTGTTGATGAGCAGCGGTTCTGAGCTGGTAAGCAACACGGTTGAGCAGCTGCCAGACTCGCAGCGCTCATGGCCGATGCATTCATCTATTGGAGTCATCAGGACTTCTAGCTTCAGCTTCTCCTCCAACTAGTACACCAAACGTTCACTTCAATTACTCCCACATCAATCCCACTAAATGTTCAAATTACAATATTTATTTCACTTAAAGTTATGGCAGCAGAATGTTATCAATCTCATTACTACTGCAAAGTTCAATCTACAACATATTTCAATCAGAGCTAGAAGAAAAAGAAAAAGAATATTCCGCACAGACAAAGTCCGTTGCGTGGAAGCTCATCCCCTTTACAGCGCTTTCAGCCGGCGAGGGCGAAGCCGGCGCGATGGTTTTACCTGCCCACAGGCAGTCACCTAATGCAGTGCTAAGCCCAATTAAGCTAGCATACAGCCCGAGTCAGCCGGATGGCCGACTCAAATTAACAGCCAGCGCCTTTAATCGACTAAGCCAGTATGCTTGCAGTCCTGACCACAGGGGCTACTGTTGCGCAGAACTCGCCGTTTCTTCCCTAGTGATGGCCGTAACCACCGCCAGTACTCATTTTACCATCCCACAGAAGATAGAAGGCTGAGTCGACCTAGCTGGCAGGCTTCGCACCGAGATGGTTTACCAGCCCGCAGGCAGTCACCCATCGCAGTACTAACCAGGCCCGGTGTAGAGTAACTTTGTTTCAGCCGAAACACGTTACCAAGTACGCCACGCCACCAACCAATCACAGCTAGAGAACAATATCAATCTCACGTATTAATGCAAGTTGAACCAGTTGTTGCTGTCAGTGACTTTGCCTAACCAAAAATCATTCTCCGCTTACTCCAAGTTAGGCCAGCCCAGCTCTACAAAAATTTTTCCCCCAAATAACCAAACTTGTCACAAACTGCTAGAGTTAAACTCTGCAATCGTTTGACTGATACTATCAATATCCATCACAAAAACAGCAAGTGGATTTGGTGATAAATGCGATGGACAAAGAAACTTCAATTCTACTAGTGCTTTGACCATTATGAGTCAATGGAGGCATAAGAAAAGCCTCAAATGTTCCTTACAGTCCATTCCCAAAACCAATAATATCACAATGCAAAATTATGAAAAAAGTTCAGCTTTCTATCATACAAATATAATTAACAAAAGCAAATTAAAAGGCAGACTTCTTTTATCAGTAAATAACTTCAAATCAATATGTAACATGACTCGGAAGATACCTAAACAGTGATCTTGTAGGTACTAGGTAGCTGAATGAGTAAACACTGTGACAGATACTAAAAACTACACTATCGGACCTCACAATGCAAAACCTTTTATTGTAATATTTCATAGTATCGTTATCAATCAGTACCACGAACAACAATTGACCTGGCTCTTGTACTTGGTCATCAAGCCATTGAGTTTTGCCGGGCGGTAGTACGGAGAGCCGTGTGCGGAGTAACGCACATCGATGGACCGTTTATCGAAGGGATGGTTGAGTACAGTAAACACATCCACATTATCAACAGCAACATCTAACCACGACGCAATCGTCTCTTGCAGTAACTGATAGCGACTGCGGCCATATTTAGCACTGCCTTTGTCTGCTGTACCACTCAGCTTCGAACGACTCACAAACTCCTCCGCAGTCATTCCTACACAAACAATGTAAATGCATTTGAACTGTCATTGCATGAACATAGAAACATCATTAGTGTATCCTATTATCTAACGATCTGCAGGTGCTGGTAATGAAGGGAATACGGCTTTTATGATTAGGCCTATGCAACAGTGAAAAGTGAATTTTTAACATCTTTCTAAAGTTTGGCAGATAGCTGGCGTTGCAGATATCGGTCAATAGACTGCTGTAGATGTATAAAGCTGCTACAATGAACCATCCATTAAACCATCACATAACTCTTTCAGCACACAACTACAAATACGTTCTGTGGAACGAGGTATCTGCCGCATTGCGATGCTATAATAGCCTAGCAGTTGTGTGGCCTGCTTTTGTGGGCCTACAGTTATTACCATGGTGCACTGGAGCCCGTATAAGGCCAGCGTACAACTATAGTTCAGCGTAGATGTTTACACTTGTGGTGTCAGTAATCTGCAAGTGTAAAAACACGTTTATTAACTACAAAAAAGTTTAAGAATGCAAAGAATTGCTATCAGATTTGTGTTGACAACTTAAAATGTAGATATACAGATGTAAAATAACAGTACCACTCGCAGTAGCTTAACAAATTTAATATAATAGTAATGATGCATGCACAGGTACCAACACCTAGTGAACACAAATATCATTTTTTTAAATGCATTTAGACCTGTCTAAAATAGTTTAGTTTCTCAAATTTCTAGCCTTTTGTTATCTTTTTTATACACATGTGTAAATTAAATACTGTAATGAATATTAATTCAGCCGTTTTATTGAAATAATCTGCACAGAAGCGACTATATGTCGCAAAACGTTAATCGTTTGTGGCACAGCTGTAACTGATGAGCCTATTTCCATTAAAAATGCAGCGATCACAATTTGGGGGGCTGAGGGCTCAAACTGGGAGATTAAATTACTTTTATTTTTTGTACCTATAGCGACCACTGAGACACGCTTTTTGAGCTATTAAACACCATTAAGCCCACAGGATTTTCTACTGTGCTGCAAGAACCTTCGCATTAAAAATGCATTACGTAGGTTAAAAATTGGAGCAAAATAGAGGAAGGACTCATCAGATTTTTATCCCAAACTCGATCTTACTTACCGGGCCCCAAATTACTGTGCAAAATTTTATCAAAATCGAATCAAAATTGTGGCCGTAGGAGTGTTTACAGACAGAATGACAGTGTGACAGAAGTGATTTTATAATATGTCCCATGCTATGCTATAGCAATCCGACAGATAACCAGACATTTCCCTAATGCTCTGCAGCATTGTCCCATGTTGCCATAACCCACACCATGCATAGTGACATATAGAAATGAACTACCATGACAGCAGTTGAACAGTACAACAGAGCAATGCAATGCACCAAAAATACTCAATCTAAAATATTATGCTACTACTAATCTAACGAGCTCTAGCACTGCCACAGATGTGAAGTTAACAATGAACAGCTGTCTCCCAACAACTCCCTAGCATTCTCCAACTTTCAGTCAATTACTAGACTTCTCCCTCATAGTAGCCAAAGTCACTGATATTTCCGGGTTTTCCAAACATCGATCACCCGAGCAGGTCCAATGTACAGACCGTGAAGACGCACGGAACCGGAGTTGACGACTGCATCATCACCAATCTCCTTCACATGAACTGTCACCGTTGACGTCACGTCGTATCTCCAGATCACGTCATAGACTTTCACGCGGAAGCTGTACTCACCCGCCACGATTCGATCCTTAACAAACAGCTGGCCCGAATGCCTATCTAGCCTGAATACACACACACAAACCACACAAAGCAACATGTTAAGCCAAAACGTTTAATAGACAACCGTTGACACATATAAGTTGTTGATGTTACATCAGCTCCTAAAAACACTCTCTCCTGGCATCCAATTATCAGCTCATGACAACCAGCATCATTCATTTAATAGACACCGTATCCACCTACGCTGCTCTTCCATGAAAAACTCAAAACACTTACCTTCTATGTTCAACGTGAGTCAAACAGTTAATAAACTATACTATTAACCACAAAAACATGAGCTACTAAAATCTTTCAACTTTTACCAATCGTAGTACAAACTCAAAAAAACTGAAAATAGACATCATACTTGAAATATTTCGTGTCGAGATCACTGTCAACAAAGGCAAAGGTTTTATTGTCCACGTCCCAATCATCTTCGTCCTCAGCAAAAATGTTGCCGAGAGGTGCGTTGAAAAATTCACCTGTGCAAAACAACCAAAACAGCCATAAGACCGCCATTCTGTTCTCTGCCCTCTTCCTACAGATTAGTGTAAAGTGACTTGAGTGCTTGGCATTCTTAATGTAACGTAATGTAATAAAAAATTTGCTACTGAAATTCAAGCTTAGTACAACACATCCAATATAGGATGACATGATATGATGCACAATTTGCACTAGTAAATTAGTATTTTAAATGAAAGGATAATGAAAAATTGAACAAGTACTGTCACATAAAAAAAACAAAAAAAAATCCGAAAGCAGACCGACAGTACTGCAAAAATTCAGCACTTGGAGAACAAAAATTTTGGAATAGACAAGTGTTACCAGCAACATCTAATCACTTGTTATTTGTCTTATGCACCATACTGCCACAAAATGTCATCAAAATTCATTCCTAGCTTTTAGGTAATGTTGAAGACAAACATGCAAACAAACTCCAAAAAACTTAACCTTCTTTGCCAGAGTGAAATATGATACATAGTAATATGGTGGTTTGATTTAAAAACAAAAAGAACATGCCACTGTGCACAGGTTAGCAGTGTAATAGCCAAATCAGACAAAAAATCAGCCAAGCAGAAAAACCAAGTAACAAGCAAACACTAATTGCAGATAAACAATGAGCATCAATAAGCTTACCTTTCCATCCTGACTCAGTGCCAGCAGTGAACATAACAACAACTCATTTTTATAACAAATACATACACAAAATCAAGATGATAGAAACATTAACGTTATCTTTTCCAAATCTAACAGGTGCAAAGTCACTAAATGTCTACTATGTGCTAGAGTAACAAAATAAAAAAGCTGATATTTCATAATGGCACATGCCATTAAAAATATCAGTCTCTTATCAAAAATTACCTACTAAACATCCAAAGCTTCATAAAAAAAACACCATACAAGCAACTGACACGAACATAGCTTTAACTTAACAAGAAATTTGAACTAATGCTCACGAGATGCACGAAAGCCTACAGCAGTTCCTGTTCGCAAACTGTCAATCTATCCCCAGACATTTTGTCGCTGAGTGTGCGCTGCAGCCGAAGATCGCAAAATCAACAAAAACCCCTTATTTTAGAAGATCAGAGTCTTTCAAAGTCATCCATGTTGATACGACTAAAAGGCTCATCACTAGTGCTTGTTGTGATAGGCAGCATGCTCATAGTGATCTGCAGCCGTTTTCACAAAAGACTGGCCAACAACGGTAAAATAACGACTTTTACGGGGGTACCACTCTTTGATGCCCTCATGCGCAGGTTTCCTTGAACGTAGAAAATTGAGACTTAAACTGTCGAAATCTATGTTCAATGCTAAAAATTTCATATGCAGCTTATCCTTGTCTAAACTAATTTCGGCGCAATTCGTTCTTGAAATGTGTCTCGCAGCCTGAAATCGCCAAAAAATCCATAAAACTCCTATTTTGGCATTCAAGGTTATCCAAGGTCATTGATTTCGATGCCAATCGAGAGCCAGTGTACGACTTCCTATTAGTGATTTATAGTAACCTAAGCCCTATCTCGCACCGTTTCTGAGATATGGCGACTTATTCGCTGAAAATCGCACATTTTCTCTACCCCCTCTTATTTAGCACCACTGCTTGGGGAGACCCCTTTCCAAATTTATGGAAAAGCTTTACGGATCCAGAAACTAGAGTCTTCCAAGAAGCCAACGGTAAAGATTTTGTGATCCTAGCTTGCATCGTTTTTGACTGATCCACCCGTGTGACAGACGCACAGACAGACAGACAGACAGATGGACAGACAAACAGAATTGCCATGGCTAAGATGCGCTAAAGCAACAGCTGCTTTCGCACATAAAAACCATAGCAGAATTCTATAAATCAAACTTTTTCACTAAAGTCCAACAAGTAAAAAGCTAAACTACTAATCTCCACAGTGAACAGTTACTGAATCTTTTACTTGGAAAACCAAACTTGTCTTTGAAACGACTGCAAGTGCACAGCAGAAGGTGACACTCACCGCGGTAACTGTAAACATAGATATCTTTGTGTCCGGCATAGTGTTCGTTGTCGTTGATGTCACCAATCACAATTGTCAGAGTGTTTGTTCCACTCACAGCGGGATGGCCGCTGTCCTTCATTATTATTGGCAGATGGTACTCCTTCTGCTTTTCTCGATCAAACTTCCGCAGACTCGTGATAATTCCGCTTCCGTATCCATTCTCACCACCACCTTAGTACCCGGTAGACAACAATACAGTAGTGCACAATAAATTCAATATAAACCAACATCTTAAATATGTTTAATATGTAGCTGTGATAATAACAACAGACTGTATGCTTGATTCTATCCTATTATCAATAGCAATCACCATGATAGCTGCATTCTTGGCACTAAGTCAACTGCTATTCACAAACTATAGAAATAATGTGTTAAGTTGAACTTAGAAAGCTTACAAAAACACTAGATTAGATACTACTGCTCTTACCAAGAAACCATGTCAAAGTACTGAAAAACAACAAAAACTGCCCAAAAAAATCAAGTTGCACAAAAATAAAAATCAAGAAGAAAGCTCAGAAACAAGATGGTAATAAAAAGCCAGCGATACGTACCAGGAACAAACTTGAAGCTGAAGTCGGCACACGAAGGGTTAGCGGGACATGGACAGCCACCTCCACATGGAAGCCAGAACTCAAACGGCGGCCCATTTGACCTCGTGTCCTGATCCTCAGCACTGATCTGAACCACAGTCTGACCCGCCGGCCGGTTCTCATAAACCACTGGATGGTAGTCCGTAGCAAACTCGGGGAAATTATCGTTCACATCCATCAGATGAACTATCAGCGTTCCCGTGCCGGTCTGCGACGGAGTCCCTGTTCGACGTTTCATACGCACAATTAGCATAAAATTCAAACAAACAAGCTAATAGCTTAGAAAGAGCTGTCGCCGAGGACAATAGAAATAAATAAATGCATAAATAAATAAAATAAAATAAAGTTTTTATTCACAACCCAGAGACTAATATGCATCCCCACATTATCGCACAAACAGCAGCAATTTGCCGGCTGTCACCGCCACTGCAGATTTAGCTCTAAAGCACCCTGTCATATTTAGACACAAACATGGCAAATGCAACCAATTTATCTCCCTTACAGCTGATCACAGACTGGATATAATAACAGTTAAGGCAGATGATAAACGTGGCAAGGCACTTATTGCAGCTATAGGTTTAGTAGACCTATTTGGCATAACTTCCCGCATAAGTGTTGGAACAGCTCGGAGGCTTGCCAAGTTGCTAAACAGCGATAGTTTGAGCGTGGGGCATTAGCCACATCGGTGGTTCGGTCGGTTGCTCCTTACCCGGGTAGAAATATTTGAACGCGCTCACAGACACAGACGGATAATATGCTAATGCTGCTGGGACAGCATATCTGCAGCTATAGCCTATAGGCTAGCAGAAGTTTAACGGTACTGAGTGGACGGACAGCGCGCTGCAAGCAACACATCAGCAGCAACAGCGGCTTTTGGAATCACCCGAACAGTGCTGCTGCTGCAGATAAAACATGGCCATACACACAAACAACCATGATGAAAATGACTAGAATAGCCTATGCTCTCTGCTAAGATCTGTGCGAATTTAAGGGGCTGTATCAGTGACAACTCAATAACATCTACCTCAAAGCACAATCATAATCAAGTTCTGCACCATTTCCATCACACAATGTATTCCCAAGATAAGTGACCACTATATTACTATAACTTAAAATAATTATATTACCAACAGCAGCCCTGAAAGATAACTACAGAAGACCAAAAAGTGGTAAATTTCACCAATTTAAACGACTACCAGCAGTGTCAATGCAACCACATCAAATGACGAATAAAAACAGAATTACAGCAAAACTCATCGAAGCAACTGACTAACCTTTGTCTATGGCAAGAATGTGAACTCTGTGTCCCGGTCTATCTTCTCTGTCAAGCAGCTTAGCGGTGGTTACCAGACCATTTCCGTCAATGGCAAACTGACTGTCAGGGTCAGTGTATCTGTCAATTGCATACCTGCACCATGCCGAGAAACATGCCATAGACTTCATATGTGCAACAGAAAACTTTTTCACCGAAAAGTATTATTGTGTGTAAAATGAAAATACACGTACAAAATAATTCCGATGATGACGGTAGCTAAACAGTTACTTATGCAAGCTACACAAGTCTATTTTTGCAGCTAGTTTTTTATTCTGTTATGTTCTTTCTTGCAGGCATTTAACTATTCTAATCACGTGTTTCACATGATTGTTTAACTGCTGGAAGATAAGAGGGAAGATTATTAGAACTGCCACTTTCGATACATATGCACAATTATAATCAGCAGTTCTTACAATTTTAGACTTATGTCGTTTTTTTGTGTTTCGTGTTTCATAAAGGTTAAACTTTCTGTAAAGGTAAAACTTTTGGTTTCATTATTATGTGTATATGCAATTTTGCCTGCGAAGGCCGTTCCTGAAATGAAATATACTGTGTCGAGTGGGACGCTAAACCCTACTCACTCACTCACTGTTTAACTGCATACTAAGTAATACATGAAGTCCTTGAAATAATTACACACAAAAGCAAGACAACCACTATGATGACTTAAATGATCAAAATGGTCTGCAGTATCGCATAAAAAAAACAGAAAAAAAACAGTAAAACAAAGTAAAAACTCAACATCAGAATCAATTAACGTAGTAAGTGGCATTAACTGGCCACTTCACACTAAGAGTTTATTTATTCATAGTTATTAATCACAATATCACAGACATGCTTCAACTTCAGACATACAAAGCTAAGCAGCAGACATGAGCAGGCAGTGATGAGTTCAAATAAAAATAATAACAGTTAAGTCATGGAAACACAGACAAAGCCTTTAAAACTCTGCAGAGAAAGACAAACATACGTGAAAAGTCGGTTGCGTCCAGTGTCGCGGTCACTGGCTGTGAACCTATGCAGCGTGGTGCCGACGGTAACGTTCTCATAGATGGTCACAGTCTTGCTGTTTGGTGTGAATACAGGCGCGTTGTCGTTGTAATCTGTTATCCTGACCTCAACGTGAGCCGTGTCCACGTGGCTTGGGTCTGTGTCTTGCACATAGACGGTCACGTTGTAGAACGGATGCAGCAGCGAATCAAAGTCAATCGGCTGAAGTAAGCAAAAATATGCACCAATGACTTTAAACAACAATACCTACCAACAGTGTCAAAGCAATCATATCAATCAAGCCAAGCAATCAGGTATAATACACAGTACAAAAAGACATAACTGGTTACAATGGTGTCTGATATTGCAAGGCAAAAATGTAACACAACTTTCTGTTTGCACAGCACATTTGGGGCATAGCGAAAGTGTTCTATATGAATGTCTTTAGTAATAATAATAATAATCAATAAAGTTTGGTCAATCAAGTTTGGTAATGTGCCGGATGTCTTACCTGGTAAGCAACCGATCTGGGACTGCAGTGGCGTGCTGGAGGACAAGGCATTAGTAGAAGCCAGTCTGCACACGGCACATCGCCAGGCATCATTTCTGGCAGCTTCTTCACAACACAGCGGGGACTGGTTGTTTGCTTTGCCGATTGCTTCATGCGGGCTCAAGTTGGACGATGAGGCAGTGAGAGTTGCTGTCGGTCTGAGGCTGGGGTTGG